>Ga0067045_1027634_pt1 | contig 77566 bp, 75 predicted proteins | sample TerdegcTABiofilm_FD_59184 | JGI IMG/M metagenome (GOLD analysis project Ga0067045, IMG submission 59184) | Combined Assembly of (Gp0054472, Gp0054536) Wastewater bioreactor microbial communities from Singapore -Terephthalate degrading... | reverse complement strand
CGGCATACGAGATTACAAGGTGACTGGAGTTCAGACGTGTGCTCTTCCGATCTCCGCGATTCCGGCCAGGCTGGCTTCGACGCCACGGCCCGAATCGCGGATCACGGCCTCGCACAGGTCGCGCGGCCAGGGCAGCACGCCGGTGCCGGCCATGGCGCCGAACATCACGGCCGACACCACGGTGCCGTGCTGCCGGGTGAGGGCGTCCATGTCCATCAGGCAGGCGCGGCCGGCCAGCGTGCGCGCAGCGAGCGAAAGGCGGTCGGTGTCCTGCCGGCCGTCGGCCATGTGCATCTTTTCCAGCGTGGTGTAGACACGGTGGGTCGAGGCCACGAGCGTGGTGCGCGCGTTCACGAAACCGCGTTCGACCATGCGCGCGGCCTCCAGCAGTTCGCTGGCAACCAGCACGTCGACCTGGCCGGGCACCGGCGACAGGGCGAACACCGGCGCCGGCGCGCCGGCCGGCACCGGGGCGCGCAGCAGCTCGATGTAGTAGCTGGTGGCGCCGGTGCGCTGGGCCACGCCGGGCACCGAAGTGGCCTGCACCGGCAGGCCGCTGCGCACGGCGCATTCGACGATCCAGTCGGCCAGCACGCCCCCGCCTTCGCCGCCCAGGGCGGCGACCAGGATGCAGCAGGGTTCTTGCACGGAAGCGGTCATGGAAAGCGGGTCCTCATGCGGGTTGCAGCCAGCCGATGATCCGCCGGTTGATGCGGTCGGTCAGGCGGTCCCAGAAGCTGGGGTGGGTGACGATCTCGATCTTGTGGAACGAGGGGCAGAGCACCGCCGCGTCGGCCACCTCGCCGCACAGGCCGCAGCCGACGCAGCCGTTGGTGACGTGGGCCACGGGCTCGCGGCGCAGCGGGTCCGACGAGGGCTTCACGGTCAGCGTCGGGCAGCCCGAGAGGCGGATGCAGGAGTGGTCGCCCGTGCAGGTGTCTTCGTCGATGCCGTAGCGGGTGCGCAGCGTGCGCAGGCCTTCCTTGAGGCGGCGCGCGCGGATCGGCCGCAGGCGCCGCTGGCGTTCGAGCTGGCATTCGCCTTCGGCCACCACCACCTTGAGGCCGGGGAAGGGCGAGCGGATGGCCTCGCGCAGCGTGTCGCGCACGCGCGAGACGCGGTAGTTGTGCACGGTGCGGATCCACTTCACGCCCATGCCCTTGAGCGTGTCCTCGATGGTGGTTTCGCTGGCGGTGGCGCTGCCGCCTTCGGCCAGCTGTTTGGCTTGCTGGGCCGGCGTGGAGATGGTGTCCTGCGTGCCGGTGGCCGAGGTGTAGCCGTTCTTCATGATCACCAGCACGCCGTCGCCCTGGTTCAGCAGCGCCGAACTCACGCCCGAGAGCAGGCCGTTGTGCCAGAAGCCGCCGTCGCCCATGATGGCCACGGGCCGCTGGGCGGTGAAGTTCTTGACCGCCGCGCTCGACGCCATGCTCATGCCGTAGCCAAGGATGGAGTTGCCGAACGAGAAGGGTTCGAAGGTGGCGAAGGAGTGGCAGCCGATGTCGGTGGCGATGTGCAGCTTGCCGGTGTCGCGCTCGACCAGCTTGAGCGCGGCGAACACCGGGCGTTCGGGGCAGCCGGTGCAGAAGTTCGGCGGCCGCGCGGGCACGGGTTCGGCCAGCAGGGCGGCGGCCTCGCCACGCAGTTCACCCAGACGGGCCAGGTGACCGGCAGCAGCGCTGGCGCTGGCCGGCGGCAGGTAGGCGCCGGCCAGGCGTTCGAGCGCGCCCAGCAGCACCTCGGCCGTGTACTCGCCGCCCATGGGCAACCAGTCCTTGCCGTGCAGTTGCGTGGCATGCACGCCGGCGCGGCGCAGGTGCGTGCTGATTTCCTGCTCGATGAAATCGGGCTGGCCCTCTTCAACCACCAGCACCGCGCGCTTGCCTTCGCAGAAGGTGGCCACCTGTTCGGGCACCAGCGGGTAGACCACGTTGAGCACCAGCACCGGCACCGCGGGGTCGCCCGCCTCGTCGGTGAGGCCGGCCAGTTGCAGCGCGCGCAGCAGGGTGTTGGTCAGGCCGCCCTGCACGATGATGCCCACGTCCGCGTGGCGGCCGGGCAGTTCTTCGTTGAGGCCGGCTTCGACGATGAAGCGCCGCGCCGCGGGCATGCGCACGTCGTACTTGAGCTTTTCGTGCCGGAAGGTGGCCGGCGGGTGCGACAGCCGGTCGTAGCTGAAGGCCGCGGGTTGCGCCTGCAGCTGGCGCGTGGAGATGGCCGGCGCGACGTTGTCGCGGGTCGGAAAGCTCCCGCGCACGTGGCAGGCGCGGATGCGCAGCTCCAGCATCACCGGGGTGTTCGACGCCTCGGACAGCTCGAACGACTTCTCCACCATGCGCACGATGGTCGGCAGGTCGGGCCGCGGGTCCATCAGCCACAGGGCCGACTTCATCGCGAAAGCGTGCGTGCGCTCCTGGATCACGCTGGCGCCTTCGCCGTAGTCTTCACCCACCACGATGAGCGCACCGCCCATGACCCCGGGCGAAGCCAGGTTGGACAGCGCGTCGGAGGCGACGTTGGTGCCGACCACCGACTTCCAGGTGACCGCGCCGCGCACGGGGTACATGATGGACGCGGCCAGCATGGCCGCCGCCGAACTTTCGTTGGTGCAGGCCTCGACGTGCACGCCGAGTTCGTCCAGGTAATCGCGGGCCTGCACCATCACGTCCAGCAAGTGGGTGATGGGTGAGCCCTGGTAGCCGCCGACGTAGGTCACGCCCGACTGCAGCAGCGCCTTGGTCACGGCGAGGATGCCCTCGCCATGAAACACCTGGCCGTCGCCGAGCTGGAGTGCCTCGATCTCGCGGTGGAAGGATCGTTCCACGACTGTTGTCTCCGTTGTTGTGGGGAACTGTAGTTGTGAGGGCACTGTAGGGGCCGGCACGCACATCTGTCCAACCGATTGTTTGGATGAAGTACATCCATGGTATGGATAATGCCGGCGCATGAACTTCCGCCAGATCGACCTCAACCTGCTGCGCGTGCTGGTCGCCATCCACCGCACCCGTTCGGTGACCGAAGCCGGCAAGTTGCTGGCGCTGTCGCAGTCGGCCACCAGCAGCGCCCTCGCGCGGCTGCGCCACCACCTGGGCGACGATCTGTTCGTGCGCACCGCCCAGGGCCTGGCGCCCACGCACGCCTGCGAGCTGCTGGCGCCTGAGGTCACCGAGCTGCTGAACCGGCTCGAATCGGCGCTGTCGGCCGGCCAGCGCTTCGATCCGGCCCGCGCCGAGGCGCGCTGGCGCCTGTCGCTGTCCGACCTGGGCGAGATGATGTTCCTGCCGCCGCTGGCGGCCACGCTGCGCGAACAGGCGCCGCTGTCCCGGCTGGCCAATGTGTCGGTGGTGGCCGAAGACCTGCCGACGGCCCTGGAGACGCGCGAGATCGACTTCGCCATCGGCATCCTGAACCCGCGACACCGCGGCGTGCGAGCCGACCTGCTGTTCACCGAACGTTATGTGGGCCTGACCTCGGTCGACTGGCAGCCCGAGGGTGGCGCGCGCGCCGGCGCTCAGCGCCTGACGCTGGCGCAGATGGCGCGCGCCTCCATGGTCGTGCCCTCACCCACCGCGACCTTCCACGGCAGCGTGGAAAAGATGCTCTGGCGCCTGAAGCTGCAGGAGCGCATCGTGCTGCGCGCGCGCCATTTCGGCGCGCTGCCCGAGCTGGTGCTCCACACCGACCTGATGACCATCGTGCCGCTGATGTACGCGGAAAAGCTCAGCCGCCTGCAGAAGGTGCGTGTGTGGGAACTGCCGCGCGAGGCCGCACCCGAATACGAGGTGCGCCTGGTGTGGCACACCAGCACCGCACGCGACCCGGCGCAGGTGTGGATCCGCGATCAGGTGCGGCGGCTGTTCGCCACCGGCTGAGCGCGCCCGCTCACGGCGCCGGCACCTGGAACACCTGGCGCAGATAGGCCAGGAAGGTGGCGTCATCGCACAGCGTCTTGCCGGGCGAGTCGGACAGTTTGGCCACCGGCTGGCCGTTGGCGCTGGTCAGCTTCATGACGATGTGCAGCGTCTGCAGCCCGACGTCGTTGGACAGGTGGGTCCCGATGCCGAAGCCCAGCTGGGTGTGGTCGCCCAGCGCGCGGTAGATCGCGATGGCCTTGTCCACCGTCAGCCCGTCGGAAAACACCAGGCGTTTGGTGTGTGCATCGATGCGCAGCTTCTGATAATGGGTCAGGGCTTTTTCCGCCCAGACCAGCGGGTCGCCCGAGTCGTGGCGCAGGCCATCGAACAGCTTGGCGAAGTACAGGTCGAAGTCGGCAAGGAAGGCGTCCATGCCGACCACGTCGGTCAGCGCGACGCCCAGGTCGCCGCGGTATTCCTGCACCCAGTCCTCGAGCGCGGCCTTCTGCGAATCGCGCAGGCGCACGCCCAGCGCCTGGTAGGTCTGCAGGTACTCGTGCGCCATGGTGCCGATGGGCACCAGGCCCAGGTCGAGCGCCAGCCGCACGTTGGACGTGCCCTTGAATACGCCGGGCAGGCGCGTGCTCAGGGCCTGCACCACGTCACGCTGCCAGGGTTTCGAGAAGCGGCGGCGCACGCCGAAGTCGAACAGCTCGAAAGGGTGACGCCGTGCGGGCTGCTGCACGAAGGCTTCGATGGCGCCGATCTTGTCCGCCAGCCGGCGGTGGCCTTCGGCCTCGGCGGCCGCGCGGTCGAAGCGGCGGAAGTACAGCTCGTTGACGATGGCCAGCACGAAAATTTCAAAGGCCATGACGTGGACCTGCGGCCCCCGGGCGACGATCTGCAACTGGTCGCCTTCGGCGAAGGCCTGGATGAAGCCGCGCTGGAAACGGAAGATGCGCAGGAAGTCGACGAAGTCGCTCTTGATGTAGCGCAGGCCGCCCAGGTAGCGCAACTCGTCCTCGCTGAATGCCAGGGCACACAGCGCGTCCAGTTCGGCGTTGATCTCGGGCAGCAGTTCGGTCAGCGGGAAGGCCGGCCGGTTGCGGCAAACGAAGCGGTATTCGGCCTGCGTCTGCGGGTGGCGATGCAGCATGGTCTGCCACATCGTGAACTTGTAGAGGTCGGTGTCCAGCAGGCTGGTGATGACGGGTTCCATCGGGACTCCGGGTCGGTGGTGCTCAGGCCTCGGCCCGCAGCAGGGGCAAGACCTCGGCGCAGGTGGCCAGCTGCGCGCCCTGGTGCCGCAGGTCGGCCAGGAAAGCCTGCGCCTGCGCTTCGAAACCGCTCACCGGGCTCATCGCGTCGGTCAGTAGCACCAGCTTGTCGAGCCGGCGCGAGGGCAGGTGCTGCGCCAGGTGTTCGACGGTGGCCTTGACGCAGTGGCTGCTGGCCTCGCCCGCGATGACGATCCGGTCGGCCTCGTCGAGGCGGGCGATCAGCGCCCGGTTGAGCTGCGTGCCTTCGTCGGCCGGATCGGGCACCTCGGCCTGCAGCGCGCTGTAGTGCTCGGTCCAGGGATGGCTGCCCTTGGCGACCTTCTCCACCACGCCCAGGCGCCGGTCTTCCCAGCGGTTGTAGGCCGCCTTGACGGCGGGGTGCACGTTGTGGCCCCAGCTGCCGATTTCGCAGTGCACCGGCCAGACCATGAGGGTGTAGCGCCCGGCCTGTTCCAGCGCGTCGAGGTAGGCCAGGGCGCGCGGCAAGGCACCGGCGTCGCGGGGCCGGTATGCGCCCGCACGGACCTGGGCCGCGGTGATGGCGGTGAACGGGTTCACCGCCGCGCCCGCGCCGGTCTGCCAGAAGGTGGGGTGGGCAATGTCGCAGCGGTGGTGCGAATCGAAGGTGACCACGATGCGCGCCACGCCGTCACCGGCCTCGTCGATCAGATGGGCCAGGCGCAACATGTCGGCGTGGGCGCCCTGGACCGGCAGCGCGGGAGCGATGGGGACGTGGCGCAGCGGGTCGGTGCCGCGCCAGCTTTCGGGCAGATCGCAGAAGTCGTTCTGCGGATCGATGATCAGCAACGTGGTAACGCGGCTCATGGTGTGTTCCTGGTTCGATGGCCGGGCTCAGCCGCCCACCGCGCGCGCCAGCGCCTGGTCGATGTCCCAGAGGATGTCGTCGATGTGCTCCAGCCCGACCGAAATGCGCACCATGTCCGGCGGCACGCCAGCGGCCAGTTGCTGGGCCGCGTCGAGCTGGCGGTGCGTGGTGCTGGCGGGGTGGCTGATGAGGGTGCGCGTGTCGCCAATGTTGACCAGGTGGCTCATGAACTGCGCGCTCTCGATGAACTTCACGCCCTGTTCGAGCCCACCCTTCACACCAAAGGCCAGCAGACCCGACGCGCCGCGCATCTGCCGCTTCATCAGATCGTGCTGCGGGTGGCCCGGCAGGCCCGGGTAGCTGACCCAGCCGACGCGCGGGTCGGCCTGCAGGTACTGCGCCACCGCCAGCGCGTTGGCACAGTGGCGTTCCATGCGCAGCGGCAGGGTTTCGACGCCCTGCAGGATCTGCCAGGCGCTGGTGGGGGCGAGCGCCGCGCCGAACACGCGCAGGCCTTCCATGCGGCAGCGCATGGTGAAGCCGAAGTTGCCGAAGGTTTCGTAGAACCTGACGCCGTGGTAACCGGGCGACGGTTCGGTCATGCCCGGGAATTTGCCGTTGTCCCACGGGAAGCTGCCGCTCTCGACCACCACGCCGCCCAATGTGGTGCCGTGGCCCGCCAGGTACTTGGTGGCGCTGTGCACCACGATGTCGGCGCCGAAGCGGATCGGGTTGCACAGGAACGGGCTGGGCACGGTGTTGTCCACCACCAGCGGCAGGCCGTGGGCGTGCGCCACGTCGGCGATGGCCGTGATGTCGAGCACCACCATGCTGGGGTTGCCCAGGGTTTCGGCAAAGAAGGCCCGGGTATGGGGGCGCACGGCAGCGGCGAAAGCGTCCGGGTCGGTGGCATCGACAAAGGTCGTATCGATGCCGAATTTCTTCAGCGTCACCGCGAGCATGGTGACGCTACCGCCATAGAGCGCGCCGGCCGCGACCACGTGGTCGCCGGCCTGCAGCAGCGTGGTCAGTGCCAGCGCCTCGGCCGCCATGCCGCTAGCCGTGGCCACCGCGGCGCGCCCGCCTTCGAGCGCGGCCACGCGCTCTTCGAGGGCCGCCACCGTGGGGTTGGACAGGCGTGCGTAGACGTTGCCGAAGGTCTGCAGGTTGAACAGGCTGGCCGCGTGCTCGGCGCTGTCGAACACGAAGCTGGTGGTCTGGTAGATCGGCAGGGCGCGCGCGCCGGTGGCGGCGTCGGGGATCTGGCCCGCGTGGATGGCGAGCGTCTCGGGCTGGAACGTGCGGTCGGCCATGGTCTCAGCCCTGCTGCGGCCGCTGGGCCGAGATGACTTTGGTGTTCACGCCGGCCCAGTTCAGGCCGCCGAAGAGGCGCGCGTGTTCGATCTTCACGCAGCGGTCCCAGACCGAATCCAGGCCCGCGTCGGTGGCGATGCGGTCGGCCTCTTCGCTCATCAGGCCGAGCTGTTGCCACAGGGTCCTGGCGCCGATGGCGACCGCGCTCTTTGCGATGGCCGGGATTTCTTCGACCTTGCGGAACACGTCGACCATGTCGACGGGAAAGGGAATGTCTTCGAGCCGGGCGTAGCTCGTTTCGCCCAGGATCTGCGGGTAACGCGGGTTCACCGGCACGATGCGGTAACCCCGCTCCTGCATGTACTTGGCGGCAAAGTAGCTGGGGCGGTGCCATTCGGCCGAAAGGCCGACCACGGCGATGGTGCGGTCGCGCGCCAGGATGCGGCGCAAGGTGGGAATGTCGTCCTGCATGGGGGTCTCCTGCGCCGCGAGGCGCGGGAGCGACATTACCACCTTGGCGCCCCCCGGCGCGCCGAGCCGCGAGGGTCAACCTGCGCCCTGCGTGACCACCAGGCGGTTGTCGACCGCGACCACACCGTCCACCGCGCGGGCCAGCACGGTGGCGCGTTCGCGCGCAGCGGCGTCGGGCGCCGGGCCGGTCATGGTGACGTGGCCGGCCTTGGTGTCGACGTCGATCTGCAGGGCCTTGAGGCTGTCATCGGCCGCCAGCGCCGCGCTCACCTGCGCGGTGATGGTGGCGTCGGCCGCCGCGGCGGTCGCGGTGTCGGCCATGTCGCTGGTGGCCTGGCGCGCCTGGTCGATGGCGCCGCCCATGTCCTGGCTCACCGAGGCGGCAGCGCTCTGGGTGTTTTCGATGGCCTGGTCCACATGCTGGCCCACGGTCATCTCGTCACTGGCCTGCCCGCAGGCGGCGAGGGCGAAAGCGGCGGCCGTGGTGGCCAGCACGGTGGTGATGCGGCGTTGGATGGGGGTCGATTTCATGGTGTTCTCCTGAATAAGAATGGGGGGGGTTCCAAGCGGGCCGGGTGTGGCGCTCAGGGCTTGAACCACTGATCGGTGGCGCGGCGCTCGAAATCCGCCACCTGTTTTTCGGCCTCTTCCTTGGCGATGCCGTAGCGCTCCTGGAGCTTGCCGGCGAGCTGGTCGCGGCGACCGGCCACCACCTCCAGGTCGTCGTCGGTGAGCTTGCCCCACTGCTCGACGACCTTGCCCTTGACTTGCTTCCACTGTCCCTGGATCTGGTCCCAATTCATGTGTTGACTCCTTGCTGACTTCGTGAACATCGGGGTACGGCGCTGGCCGGTCCCCATGAGGGCAACGAGGTCCGGTACGGGTACGAACAACGTTGTGTCTTTACTGTAGGCAAGCGCCCCCGCGCTGGCTGTCGGCCCGGGCTGGCTCGGCGTGTAGGACAACATCCCGGGTCGCATGTCCGGATGTTTCCGCTGGTAAACACCGCGCCGCGCCAGCGTCCGCACAATCGGCCCATGGCGTCCCCCGAATCGCGCAAGGCCCTACCGGTCATCGACCCGGCCCGCTGCACCGGCTGCGGCTGGTGCGTGGGCGTGTGCCCGCCGCGCGTGCTGTCGCTGCAGACGGTGCCGGGCTGGCAGAAAAAGAGCCACCTGGACGACGCGGCCGGGTGCACCGGCTGCGCCCGGTGCGCGGTGCGCTGCCCGTTCGACGCGATCGCGATGCGGCGTATACCCGATCCGCCACCGGGCTGCTGAGCGGCCGGTACAAAGGCGTTCCGGGACGGACCTTCCGCGCGGACGCCAGCGCGGCTTGCTGCGCTGCGGCAAGATGCCGGCATGCGCCCGCACGGTGTGGGTGCCCCTCCTTCGGAAACCCGTCATGAGCGACCTATCCCAACCCCAGAACCCGCCCGTCCTGCTGGACAAGCTGCAATGGCGCTACGCCACCAAGAAGATGGACCCGGCCAAGACCGTGCCGCAGGACAAGATTCACCGCATCGTCGAAGCCGCCCGCCTGGCGCCCACGTCCAGCGGCCTGCAGCCGTTCGAGGTGATCGTGGTGAAGAACCCCGCCGTGCGCGCGCAGATCCAGGCCATCGCCTGGAACCAGGCGCAGGTGACCGAGAGCACCTGCGTGCTGGTGTTCGCCGCCTGGGACAACTACACGGCCGAACGCATCAACCACATGTTCGACCTGACCAACCAACAGCGCGGCTTCACCAACGAAGGCTGGGAAAACTACCGCCAGATGCTGCTCAAGAACTACCCGGGCCGTCCGGCCGAGGTGAACTTTGAACACGCCGCGCGCCAGGCCTACATCGGCTTCGGGGCCTCGGTCATCGCCGCGGCGTTCGAGGAAGTGGACGCCACGCCGATGGAAGGCTTCGACCCCGCCGCGCTGGACGACATCCTGAAGCTGCGCGAGCGTGGCCTGCGCAGCGTGACCATCCTGCCGCTGGGCTACCGCGCGGCCGACAGCGACTGGCTGGTCAACCTGAAGAAGGTGCGGCGCCCGCTGGACCAGTTCGTCACCGAAGTGAACTGAGCGCCTTCGGGCCCGCCGGCCGCCACCGCTGTCAGCGGCTGGCGGCTTTTTCTGGGCCGGCCCACCGGGCACACAGCCCCTCGCGCAGGGCCTGCACCGCCGACGCCAGCGCGCCGTCGTTGACGATCTGCACGGCGCCCGGCGGCAGGTCGGCCGCCGCGTCACGCGCCAGCCGCTGCGCGATGGCGGCGCCGTCTTCGCGGCGGCGCCCCAGCAGGCGCTGCTCCAGCACCGCCGCCGGCGCGGTGATGTGGACCACGCTGGCGTCGGGCCAATGGCGCAGCACCGTGGGCAGGTAGGCGCGCGAGCCGTTGACGAAGACGCCGTGCCCGGTCGACAGCGGGGCCAGTTCGGTGCGCCGCACGCCGTACGACAGGCCGTTGGCCTGCCAGGCCATGGCAAAGGCCTGCGCTCGCTGCAAGCGCTCGAAAGCGCTTTCGCTCACCCCTTCGTGCGCCTCGCCGCCGGCCTGTGCCGAGCGGGTGATGGTGCGCCGCGCCCAGTGCGCGGGCGGCATGCCGTCCCAGGCGGCCCGCAGGCCGAGCAGCACGCTGTCCTTGCCGGCACCGGAAGGACCGATCACGTAGACCAGGCGCCGGCTCATGGCGCCAGCCTTGGCTGTTCGAGCAGCAGGAAGTCGGCGCCCGGCGCCGGTTCGATGAAGATCGACAGCCGGTCCAGCCGCCACGGCGGCAGCGCCGCAAAGTGCGCTTCGGCGGCCTGCTGCACACGCCGGATCGTGGCTTCGGGCACGTCGTCCAGCGGCCCGGTCAGCGAAAAATGGAAGCGGAATTTCTGCAGCACCCAGGGGTAGCCCCAGGCCAGCAGCAGCGCGTCCTCCTCGGGCGTGAGCGGCGCGCGCCGGCGCCGCACCAGTTCGTTCGCGCTCAGCGGGGCGGCCAGTGGCTGCAGGCGGCGCACGCAGTCGTCGGCCAGTGCGTTCAGCGCCGCCGGCGTGTGCGCCGGGCGCAGCGCCAGGAACCGGCCCAGCCGCGACACCTGCAGCGCGGGCATCGGCAGCGCGCGGTGCGCCTGGCACAGTGCGCTCACCGCGTAGCGCAGCGCCTGCAGATCCACCGCGTCGGCCAGCCGCATCGGGGCCTTGAGCGTGGCGTGCCAGCCGTAGCGCCGCGGGTCGGCGGTCAGGGCCGCCTGGGACGCCGGGTCCAGCCCGTCGATGGCGGGCTGAGGCAGGGACCAGCGCCCCAGCGCGCAGCGGCCCAGCCAGGCGCTGCCACGCGCCCAGGCGTCGGATTCGGGGTCGGGCGCCGCATAGATCGCCACCCGATGGGGCCTCAAAGGTTCATGCGCCATGGTCGTGGTCCACGGTGAGGGTGACTCGGTCGCCGGCAAACCAGGTGCAGGCGTATTCGATCGGCGTGCCGTCGGGGTCGACGTTCACGCTGCTGACGTACAGCGCCGGCCGGGTGGCCGGCTGCTTCAGGTGGGCGGCCACGGCGGCCTCGGGCAGCCGCGCCGAAATGCGGCTCTGGCGCCGCGTGTAGTCGGGCACGCCCAGCGCGGCCAGGGCCTGGGTGATGGAGCCGCTTTCGCGCACGTGGGCGTCCAGCCCGGCCAGGCGCGGCAGCGGGAAGTAGCGGTCGCTGACGTGCAGCGGCTGGCCCCCGCCATCGCCGATCACCAGCAGGTACAGCACCGCGCTGCCGGTGCGCAGGCCCAGCGCCTGGGCCACCTCGGCGCGGGCGCGCTCACTGCGGGCGGCGAGCACTTCGAAGCCACCCGGCAGGCCGGCCTGCGCGAGGTTCTGCCGGTGCCGGGTGCGCCGGCCCAGCACCAGATCGACGGCGAAATCCTCCACGTAGGTGCCGCTGCCCTGGCTGCTGCGCACCAGGCCGATCTGGCCCAGGCTCGCCAGCGAGCGGCGGATGGTGTGGCGGTTGACGCCGTAGCGCTCGGCCAGCGAATGTTCGGACGGCAGGCGCTCGCCCGGCACGTAGACGCCGCGGCGGATGGCGTCGGCCAGTTCGTGGGCGATGCGGGCCCAGAAGCTGTGGTCCGGCTCGGGCAATTGCAGGGGAAGGGTGGCGCTGGCTCTTGTCATGAAAGGGACACAGGTCAAACCTAAGCTGGCGGTCGACAACAAGTTGTCTACACAAATTGACCGCAGGCTATCACGATGATGTTTCACGCGTTTGACAACCCCGGGCCACCCCGCGCCCCGAATCCTTCTTCTACAACGACGCCAAGACCGACCCGCGCGCGCGAGATCGTCTTCAAGCTCGCCAAGCTCTCGGGCTTCAAGCCGTCGAGCAACGCGCAGCCGATCCCGATTCACAAACTCGACCTGTTCAGCCAGCGCAACAAGATCGACGCCGACACCACCCTGGCCAAGCTGTTTTCGGGAGCGGTGGAGGGCATCCGATCCACGGTCGCTTCGGTACTGCACGACATCGGCCACCTGCTCGCCGCCGAGCAGGCAGGCCCCGCACCCAGCACGCGGGCCCGCACCCTTCGGCCCGCACCGAAGCATCCGAAGGCCCGCCGGCGGCACAGTGGACACCCAGTTCCACCCCTGTAGGGCCACCATGTCCGTCACCTGCTTCATCCGTTACCAGATCGACCCTTTCCAGCGCGAAGCCTTCCGCCGCTACGCCGAGGCCTGGGGCCGCATCATTCCCCGCTGCGGCGGCAACCTGCTGGGCTACTTCCTGCCGCACGAAGGCAGCAACCACATCGCCTGGGGCCTGGTCGGGTTTGACGATCTGGCCGCCTACGAACGCTACCGCGCCGTGCTGCGCAACGACCCCGAAGGCCGCGCCAACTTCGAGCTGGCGCAGACGCAGCGCTTCATCCTGCGCGAAGAACGCAGCTGGCTCGAAGACGTGGCCGGCACCGTCCACCAGGCCCGGCAGGTAGCGCCGTGATCGCGGTCATCTTCGAAGTGGAGCCGCACGGTGGTTCGGCCGCGCGTTACCTCGACCTCGCGGCCGGCCTGCGGCCCGAACTGGAAGCCGTGGACGGTTTCCTCTCGGTCGAGCGCTTTGAAAGCCTGGCCCGACCGGGGCGCTACCTGTCGCTCAGCTTCTGGCGCGACGAAGCCGCCGTGCGTGCCTGGCGCAACCACGAACACCACCGCACCACACAGCAGGCGGGCCGCGCGGGCGTGTTGGCGAACTACCGCCTGCGCGTGGCCGCCGTGCTGCGCGACTACGGCCTGCACGACCGCGCACAGGCGCCCGACGATTCGCGCGCTGCGCTACGCTGAGGCCATGACCCGCAGCACCCCGCACGAACCCCGCCTCGCCCGCGTGGCCGCCATGGTGGCCGACCCCGCGCGTTCGCGCATGCTGGCCTACCTGCTCAGCGGCGAATGCGCCAGCGCCAGCGAACTGGCCCGCACCGCATCGGTGACGCCCGCCACCGCCAGCGGCCACCTCACGCAGTTGCTGGAAGCGCGCTTCGTGGTCTGCGAACCGCGCGGGCGCCACCGCTACTACCGGCTCGCCGACGCCGACGTGGCCCACGCGCTGGAAGCCCTGGCCGTGGTGGCCGAGCGCGGCGAGCATGAACAGCAATGGGCCTCGTCCGAACGGGCGCGCCTGCGCGCAGCGCGCTGCTGCTACGGGCACCTGGCCGGGCGGCTGGGCGTGCAGGTGTTCGACGGCCTCATGGCGGCCCAGGGGCTGCAGCCGGTGAGCCCCGGCTACACGCTCACCGGCAGCGGCCGCGCCTGGCTGCAACGGCTGGGGTTCGACGCGCCCGTGCCCGGCAAGCAACGGCGCTACGCCTACCCGTGCCTGGACTGGTCCGAACGGCGCGACCACCTGGCGGGCGAGCTGGCCGACCGGCTGTACCTGCACCTGGTGGCGCAGGGCTGGGTGCGCCGCGGCACGGGCCGCGACGTGGCCATCACGCCGCTGGGGCAGCGGGTCCTGCTGCCGCTGCTGGCGCCGCCAGGCTGACCCGCCCCGGCATCAAAGCGCCCAGCCCTTGAAAACCGCCGCCGCCACCTGCGCAATGGCGGCTTCGCGCACCGCCAGGCTGGCCTTCGATTCGGTCAGGAACACGGCCACCACCAGGGGCGCGCGCCCCTCGGGCCCATAGACACCCACGTCGTTGGTGGTGCCGTGCGCGCCGGTGCCCGTTTTGCTGCCCACGCGCCAGCCCGGGGGCAGGCCGGCCGCCAGGCGCCGGGCATTGGTCTGGGTGGCCTGCAGCCACTGCACCAGTTGTTGCCGGCTGCCGGCCGACAGCGCATTGCCCAGGGCAAAGCGGTTCAGCAGCGCCGCCATGGCGCGCGGGCTGCTGGTGTCGCGCGGGTCGCCCGGCGTGGCTTCGTTCAGCGCCGGCTCCCAGCGGTCCAGCCGCGTGACGGCGTCGCCGGCCTGCCGCGCAAACGCGGTCAGCCCTTCGGGGCCGCCGAGCGTCTGCAGGATCAGGTTGGCGGCCGCGTTGTCGCTCTGTGCCACGCTGGCCAGGCACAAGTCGCCCAGGTGCATGCCCGCGCCATCGGCGTGCTGCTCGGTCACCGGCGACCAGGGCAGCAAGGCATCGCGCCCGAAGCGGATGCGCCGGTCCAGCCGCTCGGTGCCCTGGTCCACCCGCTGCAGCACCTGTGCCGCCGCCAGCCATTTGAAGGCGCTGCACATCGGGAAGCGTTCATCCAGGCGGTGCCCAGTGAGCACGCCCGTCTGCGTGTCCAGCACCGCCACGCCCAGGCGGCCCTGGCTCTGCGCCTCGATCGCCAGCCAGGGCAGGGCTTTGGCCGGGTCTGGGCTGCCGGCCTTGGCCGCCTGGGCCTGGGAAAACTGGGGCAACAACACGCTGGCGGACAGCAGCGACACCCGGTGGAAATCTCGGCGCTTCATGGGATGGAATCTGTGAAAGAGAGAAAGAAGTGGGCGATGCTAGGCCGGTCCGCCGCTCCAAACAAACGGTGATTTTTGGCGCAAAACCCCAGAAAATCTGGGGCATGAACCTGCCCTTGAACGCCTTGCGCGCCTTTGAAGCCTCGGCCCGCCACCTCAGCTTCACCCTCGCCGCCACCGAACTGCACGTGACCCAATCGGCGATCAGCGCCCAGGTCAAGAACCTGGAGCAGCGCCTGGGCTCGCCCCTGTTCCGGCGCCTGCCGCGCGGCCTGGCGCTGACCGACGAAGGCCTGGCCCTGCTGCCCATGCTCAGCGAATCCTTCGCGCGCATGGGCGCGATCCTCAGCCAGTTTGAAAAAGGCCGCCTGCGCGAGCCGCTCACCGTGGCCGCCGTGGGCACCTACGCCGTCGGCTGGCTGATGCCGCGGCTGCCGGCCTTCCTGCGCGACCACCCGTTTGTCGACCTGCGCCTGATGACGCACAACAACCGCGTCAACCTGGCCGGCGAAGGGCTGGACTTCGCCATCCGGTTCGGCGACGGTTCGTGGCACGGCACACAGGCCGAGCCCCTACAGCAGGCGCCGCTGACGCCCGTGTGCGCCCCCCAGATCGCGCAGCGGCTGCGCAGCCCCCAGGACCTGGCCGGCGAAACCCTGCTGCGCTCCTACCGCGCCGACGAATGGCCCCAATGGTTCGCGGCCGCCGGGCTGGCACCACCCATGCTGCGCGGGCCCGTGTTCGACACTTCATTGGCCATGGCCTCGGCCGCCGTGCAAGGCTTCGGTATCGCGCTGCTGCCGCCCAGCATGTTCACCGCCGACCTGCAACAGGGCCGGCTGGTGCAACCCTTTGACGTGCAGATCGCCCACGGCCGGTACTGGCTCACCTGGCTGAAATCGCGCAGCCCCAGCGCGGCGATGGGGGAGTTTCGGGCGTGGTTGGTGGGGGAGGTTGTGGACGGCGGCTAAAGGCTGAGGGCGGTCTTTCAACCTTGATGAATGCGAATGTCGCGTAAGCCCAGAGCTGACTCTCGCTTTCTTCCATGACTGTCAGCAGAAACGACCCTGTGCCCGCCTCCGAACCAGAGGCTCCCGGCTCATCTAAGACAAACCAGTGACTGATGTCTTCACTTTCTGTTCCCGTAAGCGTCCCGCAGCGCTGTGAAAAGCGCGAGATCGCCATCGAAGAACCGCTTGGCGCTCTCGGCATCCGGCAAACGCACCACCTGCTCATTCGGCGCCAATCCCAAAATTTCACGAGCTGCCCACGAGCCGCATGCCGCAATCCGCTGGACGTCGTCCCTGTGATTGGCAAGTGCGTAATCGCGCCAATCAGGAAGGTCTTTCAACACGCACAACACGATGTGACCCAACGAGTCGTAGTCGACCCAGTTGTGCTCAGTCGGGTGAAGCTCGCCCCCGAGCCCTCGACCATCTAGATTCCTCCAGTAGTCGGCGCCGTCACGTAACAGTTGACGTTCAGCGATCCATGCGTCCTTCAGCAGCGTATGTGCCCGGTTCAAGTTGAAGCGGCCTCGACACTGCTCCTTGCCAACACACTCGTATACGAACCAGTCGGTGAGTTGGTACGCGTGTACATCGAGCTGACTGAGATTGTGTCCTTCGGGGCTCGACAAGATCTGCGCATAGTCGAACTCATCAAAATGGTGGCGCACTTGGTGGTGTCGGAGCTCACCCAACTGGGCTAACGTGGGAATGAACGCCATCAAAATTTTTGACTTCCTTCGCGAGCAGGCCGCAAACTGGAGCACAACCCTGAACTCTGGCGCAGCTTCAAAGCCAGTGAGCGAGAGCGCAATAAGTTTCTTGATTGGCGCTACAGGACAGGAGCCAGGTTGATGGGGACCCAGCCAAGCAGGCATCCAACTGGCTTTACTTCCTGCCTTACCGAACTCGATGAGGGTACGTAAAGCCTGCGCCACATAGTTGTCGTTCAAGTTTCCAGGCTGGTCCGGGAACATTGCGTGCATCAACTCGAATGCTCCGGGGCTCGCTTTATCAACCAGACACTTGGCGACCCCCTCCAAGACGGCCACTGTCTGGTCTGGAAAGAACGCCGTGGCCACAATGTCCTTGATAGATCTCTTTTCAAGTGCGCTTTGCCACAGCGCGTATTCGTCGGTGATGGGCTTCACTTTGCGCCAGTTGTCGTAAACCTTCGCTCGCGCGTCCCGCACTCGTCGTTGTACGGAATGCGAAAACTCCTCAATTCGGCCAGGCGTCATCTCGAGTTCCAGCACGCGACTAACAACCTTGAGCGCGCGGCGCTTCTGGAAGAACCAGGCCTGCCAAGGACCGAGTAGGGCCTGAAGCAAGTGAAACTGGTCCGGCAGCTTCTTAACCTCCACGCGCGCGGCCGGTTGGGTGACGCTCTCATCACGGTCATACACCTCAAAGACTCGCCCGTCACACAGCACAACCAGAGCAGCATCGATTTCAGGGTGCACCGCATACAGCAGCGCCTGTTGCAGTTCTGCTGAGGTGAACTTAAGCGGCTTGCGCTTGACTTTCTTAGCCTCGATGACCCAGAAGGCCTGCGACCACAACGTCATTCGGTAGTCGATGAACAGATCACCATCCGCAACCTTCAGGTGCTTTTCACGTTGCGAGGAGAAGTATGTTTCTTTAGCGTAGCCAAGGACACGGATGACGGGGTCAATGATCTCTGCTCGGACGTCTGCCTCCGAATAGTTTGAGACGTCGTACTTCGAAATGCGCTCCAGTTCCGCCATCTGTTCGGGGATTAACGGCCATGGCGCCTTCGAGTGAAGCAGCAGTTCTCTGATGTCAGCAGCGGTTGCGATTTGAGGTCGTTTGGAGGCCATAGAGATTCGACGGGCGCGCCAGATGCGCTTGCATTATCCGATCAGTGCGATAGACGAGAACAGGCCTCGGCCGCGCACGAGTGACCGGTTCTTGCTGGTTCTCCTGAGACCGAGAGCATCGTACGAAGGGTCACTATCGCTGCAGCACCGACACCCACAGAAGCCCATCCCCTTCAACCCACCGCACCCAACCGCCACCCCTTCCCCGTCGCCTCCAACCGATCCGTCAACCCCAGTGCCTCCAGAAACACCGGATCGTGTGACGCCACCACCATGGCACCCTGGTAGCTCGTCAGCAGGGTTTCCAGCGCGCGCAGCGAAGGCAGGTCCAGGTGGTTGCTCGGTTCGTCGAGCAGCAGCAGGGGCGGTGGTGGGTCGGCATAGAGCGCGCAGGCCAGGGCGGCCTTCAGGCGTTCGCCCCCGCTGAGCAGGCGGCTGGGCAGCGCCACCTTCTGCGCGTCCAGGCCGAGTTGCGCCAGGCGCATGCGCAGCGCGCTTTCGTCCAGGGTGCGTTGGGCTTGCTGCAGTTGTTCCAGCACCGCGCGGTCCGGGTCAAGGTGGCCCAGGCTCTGGTCGAGGTAGACCGCGCCTGTGATCACCTGGCAGCGGCCCGCCAGCGGTTGGATCTGCCCGGCCAGGACTTTGAGCAGGGTGGATTTGCCGCTGCCGTTGGGGCCGGTCAGGCCGATGCGCTGGCGGCCGCGCACCTGCAGGCTGATGCGGCGCAGGGCCTCGGGCACGAAGGGCAGTTCAACGCCGTCCAGCTCGGCCACCAGGCGTTGCGCGACACCAGCGGTGGGCGGCGCGTGCAGGTGGATGGCGGCCTCGTCGGCCACCTGCTCGGCCGCTTCGCGCACGCGCTGCGCCAGGGCCTGCCGCGTGGCCGCCTGCTGCCGCAGCAGCTTGCCGGTGGCATGGTCGCTGCGCTCTTTCTGGCGGTCGAGCAGGATCTTCGCCTGGTTGGCCTGCTGGCCGGCGCGCGCGCCGCGGGCCTGGCGCTTCTCCTGCCGTTCGCGCTGCGCGCGCAGGGCCTGTTCTTCGCGCCGGCGGTCTAGCCTCGCGCGGTCGAGTTCGGCCACGGCGTTCTGCTGTTCGTGTGCCTTGGCCTGCGCATAGAACGCGTGGTTGCCGCCATAACTGCGCAGGCCCAGCGGCGACAGTTCGACGATGCGGTCCAGCGTGTCGAGCAACTGGCGGTCGTGGCTGATGACCAGCAGCCCCCGGGGCCAGTGCGCAAGCTGTTCGATCAGCGCCTGGCGGCTGGGTTGGTCGAGGTGGTTGCTGGGTTCGTCCAGGATCAGGAAGTCGGCCTCGGAGAGCAGCGCGCCGATCAACGCCACGCGCATGACCTCGCCGCCGCTGAGGCGGCTGGCCGGGGTATCGGCCCGCAGGTGCGCCAGGCCGTGTTGTTCAAGCGCGTGTTGCAGTTGCTGGCGGATGTGCCAGCGCTCGCCCACGGTGTCGAAATCCGCCGGTTCGGTGCTGCCCGCCTCGATGCGTTGCAAGGCAGCCAGCAACGCCTGCACGCCCGCCAGATCGGCCACGGTGGCGCCGGGCGCGGGCGTGCTGATCTGCTGAGCCAGGTAGTGCACCGAACCCGCACGCACGCAGCGCCCGCCGGAGGGCGGCTGCAGCCCCGCGAGCATCCGCGCCAGCACGGTCTTGCCGCTGCCGTTGCGACCGACCAGGCCGGTGCGGCGCTGGTCATCGAAGGTTTCGGTGAGGTGGGCGAACAGCAGGGTGCCGTCCGGGAGGACGCAGGACACGTCCTCCAAAGCGAGGTAATGGGTGGTCGCCATACACAGTCCAAAGATGCAAAGAGCTCCCCCGCGTTTGGGGGCAGTGGAGATTTGCCGTCAGGTCGACGGCGGCATCAGTGGCGCATGGGACGGGTACCTCGCTGGGGTGTGAAAGGCCGAATTGTAGGAGCGGCACCTTGATCGACCCCCTGGCCGACCGAAAGTTCGGTCAGGCGTCGAGCACGGTGAGCAGTTCGTCCAGGGCCTGGTGCGCCGCGGTGCCGTGCGCGTCGTCGGGCGTGCCCATGTTTTTCGCGGCCTGCAGATTACCGCGGCCGGCACCGTGAGCGGTGTGGAAGAACGCTCGCTGCGCGCGCTGGTGCAGCGCATGGGGCCCACCATCGATGCCAGCGTGCTGGCCACCCTGGCCACGGCCTGCCGCGACCAGCTTCAGGTGGGCTTCAGCTACCGCGCACTGCCTCATGCTCTGCGGCACCGGCCAGCTGGACTCGCTGGTCTACTGGCTCATGGCGCTGGACGTGGAGTTTGATGTGCTGGAGCCGCCCGTGCTGAAGGAGCGGCTGCGCCGGGTGAGTGAGCGGGTGGGGCGGAGTCCCGCCCTGGAAAGGACACAGGCAAGCATTGGCGGCCCGACAGGTTCACGCTTTGGCCCGCGGCTTCATACGGAAACTCACGCCCATGCGATTGATGGCGTTCATGGCGGCAATCGTGAGCGTCAGATCCACCAGATCCTTCTCACCAAACACGGCCAACGCGGCCGCATAGGCGTCATCGGAGGCGTGGGTCTCGCTCACGCGCGTCACCTCCTCGGACCACGCCAGCGCGGCGCGCTCCTGCTCCGAGAAGAGGTATTCCGCCTCGTGCCAGACGGGAACGAGCACCACCTTCTCCACCGACATGCCTTCGGCAAGCAGGTCCCGCGTGTGGATGTCGATGCAGTGCGCGCAGCCGTTGATCTGCGACACGCGCAGGAAGACCAGGTGCGTCAGCAAGCTCGGAAGGCCGGTGCTCTTGGTGACAAAGTGGTGCAGCGTGCCGACAGCCTTGGCACCCTCAGGAGAGACTTGGAACCAAACAGCGCGATTCATGAATCCATTTCCTTCGATGTGAATGATGGGCGGAGGCCAAAACCGACCTCCCGCTCACAAGACGTTTGACCCGAAGGCGCTGTGACACCAGTTGAAAAAAAATGCGAACGCCGCCAGGCCGCGCACGTTGTCGCGGCCACACACCGGAACCGGCGGCATCAGTGAGGATTCGGCCGGGGCAGCAAGTAGCTCTGGCGTTTGACACCCGCCAGCTTCGCGGGATTGCGCTGTATCCGCACCTGCGAGATGCGGCCAGCGTCGAACTCAAAGGCCTGGACGGACTCCAGTTCCCCTTGCAGGTAACGCAAGAGCGCCCACTCGCCGTTCAACCAGGCCAGTTCGAGTCGCATGTTGTCGCCATGTCGCCGGTGGTGCGCGTAGTAAAGCTGGGCAATGCGCCGGGCCCCGCTCAAAGGTGAGCGCAAGCTTGGACCGACCCCGCCAAAGTCGCCCATCAGGGCGGCCTCCTCGGCCAGCAGTGCCTGGATCCCCTGGAAGTCACCCTCCGTGATGGTCTGGATCAGGCGACGCAAAATCGCGTACTGCTCCTGCGGCGGGGTTCGCGCGTGCTGCCGATCTGCGCCGCGCACTTTCTTCAAACGTTGCTTGGCGCGGTGCACGATCTGGCGGGCCGACGCCTCGCTCTTGCCAATGGCCGCTGCGACCTGCTCGTAGTCGACTTCAAAGACCTCCCGGAGCAAGAACGCAGCCCGCGCCTCCGGGGTCAGGCAATCGAGCAGCACGAGGAAGGCGATGGAAACGTCATCGGCGAGTTCGCGGATCTGCTCCGGCGAGGCTGGTCCATCCTCGACCAGGGGCTCGGGCAGCCAGAGGCCCGGGTAGGCTTCACGTCGCAGCTTGGCAGAGCGCAGTCGATCGATGGCCATGCGCGTGGTGACCGTGACCAGCCAAGCCTCTGGAATGAGCACGGCGGCATGTGGATCCTTGAGTTCATCGTGCCAACGCAGCCAGACATCCTGCACCAAGTCCTCGGTCTCCTGGACGGAGCCAAGCATTCGATAGCCGATGGCCATCAGCCTTGGTCGCAAGCGTGAAAAGACTTCTTCAGACGGTGGGGACAAAGTCACCTTTTTGATATTCCTTCTATCGCCGTTCCTGCACGCGCAGCGCGGAGCCTGACCCATTGTGAGACATCCATTGAGCACCCCATCGAAAACATGTCGGGCTGCCTACAGTCCAGCGACTCCCGAGCGAGGCCTGGGGCGACGCCGGCATGAAAAAGATGCTGGAAGACCCGCGCATGGACCCGGCCAACCCCGACAACCCGCCCATGCCCTTCGACGGCAAGCGCATGATCTTCGGCGGCTTTGAAACGGTGGTCGAAGTGAAGGCTTGAGCGGCTGTTGGGTCAGGCGTCGATCTGCATCGCCGGACGCGCCTGCACCTTCTGCAGCCAGGCCAGCGTGATTGGATGCTGGTCCACCGGTGCGCCAAGGTAGACGCTGTAGCCGATCACCGACGCCACGATCAGGTCGGCCAGCGTGTAGGCGTCGCCGAGCAGCCAGGGGTGCTGGTTCAGACGCACGTCGAGCACGCTGAGCAGTTCGTCCAGGGCCTTGTGCGCCGCAGCGCCGTGGGCGTCGTCGGGCGTGCCCAGGTCTTTCGCGGCCTGCAGGCGCACCAGCTGCGCGCCGTAGGTCACGTAGGACCAGGTGCTCCAGGACATGGCCTGCAGGTGTTCCGGTGTGCCGCCGGCCGGCCACAGGCCGCTCTTCACGCCATAGGTGTGGCCCAGCCACAGCTCGATGGCCAGCGCCTCGAACATCGGCGCGCCGTCCACCGTCAGGGTGGGCACCTTGCCGTTCGGGTTCAGGGCCAGGAAGTCCGGACGGCGCTGCTCACCGGTGGTGATGTCGACCTTGACGCGCTCGTGCGGCACGCCGAGTTCGGCGAGGGCGCAGGCGACCGGGGTGGCGCTGGACATGGGGTGCCAGTAGAGAACGATCTGGGACATGGTGGGCTCCTGGGTGGTGTGGTTGGCGGGCCCGGCACCGCGCCGAACCCGTGGCCGCAATGTCGCGCCCCTTGCGGACAGTTTCGGCCCTCAATAAAAGCTAGAGTGGCACCATGCTTTCATCGTCCTCGCGCCTGCTGCGGGTCCTGTCGCTGCTGCAGACCCGCAGCCACTGGGCCGGCCCCGAACTGGCCGAGCGGCTGGCCGTGCACCCGCGCACGCTGCGGCGCGACATCGACCGGCTGCGCCAGCTCGGCTACCCCATCCACGCCAGCAGCGGCGTGGCGGGCGGCTATGCGTTCCGCGCGGGGCAGTCGCTGCCGCCGCTGCTGCTGGACGACGAAGAGGCACTGGCCGTGGCCATCGCCCTGCAGATCGCCGCGGCCGGCACCGTGAGCGGTGTGGAAGAAAGCTCGCTGCGCGCGCTGGTGAAGCTGGAACAGGTGATGCCCAACCGCCTGCGCCGCCGCACGGCTGCGCTGCGCTCGGCCATCGTGCCGGTGCAGCGCATGGGGCCCACCATCGACGCCAGCGTGCTGGCCACGCTGGCCACGGCCTGCCGCGACCAGCTGCAGGTGGGGTTCAGCTACCGCGACCTGCGCGGGCAGGCCAGCGTGCGCCAGGTGCAGCCGCACGGGCTGGTGCACACCGGCCACCACTGGTACCTGGTGGCCTGGGACCCGGCGCGCGACGACTGGCGCACCTTCCGCATCGACCGCGTGCAGGGCACGCCCCGCACCGGCGCGCACTTCGCGCCACGCCCGCCGCCCGCGGGCGACCTGCGCGCCTACGTCACCGGGGCCATGGCCGGCGTGCACCAGCAGGGCGACCAGGCGCGCGTGGTGCTGCACCAGCCGCGCGAGGTGATGGCGAAAACCATTCCCCCATCCGCCGCCACGCTGGAAGCGATGGACGACACGCACTGCCTCATGCTCTGCGGCACCGGCCAGCTGGACTCGCTGGTGTACTGGCTGATGGCGCTGGACGTGGAGTTCGATGTGCTGGAGCCGCCCTTGCTCAAGGAGCGGCTGCGCCGGGCGAGTGAGCGGGTGGGAAGGAGTTTGGCGCGGGGTGGTGGGTGAGTTTCGATAGCTGCGGCGAAAAGTTAGGTCTGCTTTAGGGCCGCGCTATAGGCTGGTACCGGCCATCGAGCCTTCTATCAAGCGAGTAGTGGCGCTCGCGATTAACTTGTCGTGTCCCATCTCCAAGGCAGGCGCAGCGGATAATCCATCCTCGCGTGGCGCTTCACGGGCGCCCACCGCCCTATCGAAAACAACGGAGAGGGAGAACCATGGCGTCGTCGGAAATCTCGCGCGTGCGAGAGAGGTCTAAATGTCGTGAGCGTCTGAATGAAATCTATGACGAGTCCATTAACGCCTACTTGATTCACTATTCGTGTGAATCGTTCTACGCGCCTGACGGCCAGTCCCCGCTAGCAAACTCGACGCGAGTGACATCTATTGCAGTCAGGAACCTGAAGTCGGGCCAGACAAAAACCTGGTCAATTCACAAGTCGGCCGAGTTATGCGGCCAACTGGCCAGCCTCACAACAATGGTCAAAGCCAACGCACCGCTCGCCTCCCAGCCGCAAAACAACGACGTGCCGCAAGCGGGCTCGACCATGCAGATCTCTCAAATTTTGAATCCGCTTGAGTTCGACATGCTCAAGGGCTACTTCTCGTTCCTAGAGAATCACACCGACAGCACCTTTGTTCACTGGAACATGCGGGATGACAACTACGGCTTCTCAGCGCTGGAGCACCGTTTTCGGGTACTCGGCGGAGTTCCTGTCATTCTGCAAGACAACAAGAAATTCGACTTGGCGCGCGAACTCATCACCCTGTATGGAAAGCGCTATGCGTCTCATACCTCGCAAAGCGGTAGGAAGGGGCGTCTGATGTCGGTTATCGAACTCAACAAAATTTCCGACACTGACGCCCTTCAAGGCGCCGAGGAGGCTGCTTCGTTCGTGAATGGCGAGTTCATCAAACTCCAGCAGTCAACGCTACGTAAAGTGGATGTGCTGGCGAATGTTTTCGACCGTGCGCATGACAAGAGCCTTAAGACGCGTGCGTCATTTATGGATATGTACGGTATCCACCCTGTGGCGCTGCTGGAGATTGCCAGAAACAACCCAGTGGTCACTGGCCTCATCTTTCTTGGCGGGCTCCTGACCGCCGTTGTGCGCTACAAGGACAGCATCTTGTCGATAGTCTCTTGGTTCTGAAACTTTTCAAAGCCAGTCCTCCAGGCGAATGCTTAACGGACGCCCTCCTAGTTAAAAACGAAAAGGCGCGTTCTGCGAAATGAAGGACTGAAACCGTGTCGAAGGCGGGTTGCCGGCAACTCGCTGGGCGAACTGGTCGAAGCCGTAGCGAAGAAGGACAAAAACAAAGTTAGCCCCACACAACACCATGCTTGCATATCAAGAAGTCGCAAAGTGGCTCAATGACAACCAAGGGGTTCTTGGCGCTGCAATCTTCCTGCTTACGCTCGGCCTTGGGTGGGTATCTGGCATCTTCTCCGCACTACGTCGCAAGCCCAAATTCAAGATCAGGCTGCTTCCCGGGCCGAACCTCTGCTGCACATTCCCAACTGGTAAGTTGGATGGCGAGCACGAGGTACATCGCACCGCAATCTCGCTATATCTAGCTGTTGCGAACGTTGGCTCGGCTGCATCAAGCATTGAGAACGTCGCCGTGGGCTACCACTGCCACTTGCGCCCGTTTTCTTGGCAATGGCTGCGCTACAGCGTTGGCTGGCACTGGCTGAGAAACCAGATGGCAGCAATCCATGACTTCCAAGCGAGCATAGGGGACAACATCAAGATTTATCCCTTTCTTGTTCAATCCAGCATCTTGTCCGGCAGATCCGCGACTACGTTCCTTCAGCCGGGCGAGGCCACGAATGGAGTTGTCTACTTTGAGCAGTCAGATAGCTGGGGCGGTTTCTTTCCTGCACCCACCCGAAAAGGTGCGCGGGTAAAGATAGAGCTGCGAGACACGTTCGGCGGCAGGCACACCGCGAAGTTCCACATTGACGTCGCCTCACTCGAGCGCGCCCGAACATTCAATCGCTCGTTCGGCAAGACACTGGCCGAGCTTCGCAAAGAAAAGCTACCGCACGATCAGGATGCCTAAGCCTTCGCTCGACTGGGCGCGCACCCCTCCTCCGCTCCCGCTGCACACTTGCCTGATACCGATCAGGACCCATTTGAGGCTGGTTGCGATCATTGACGGTCGCCGTTGCAGGTGCCTTTGAAGTCCCCTTGAAATTTGTCCGTGAGCTTGCCCACATCGTCCGCGTCTCAGACATGTGGTTGCCTGCCAGGACAACTAGCTCAAATCGACAGTGAGCCGTATGTTGTTTGTCTGCTGGGCTACCCTTGCTTGTCATGCAGCAGTCCAAACGCCACCACTACGTCCCCAAGGCCTACCTGAAGTCCTTCTGCGACGACCGAGGCAAGCTCCGCGTGTACCGCAAGGATGCCCCTGGTGCACCTCTTCACCAGGCTCCAGACGCAACACAGTTCAGGAAGTTCTACTACTCACAGCCCATCCCTGACGGCGGCCAGGACAACAACACATTGGAAGCGTTGTTTTCCTCAATTGAGACTCACTGGCCAGAAACCGTGGACAAGCTGCATGCGCGCGGTGCGGTGAACGACCGGCTGGAATACATCTTTCAGTTCATTGCCCTGCAACGCGTTCGAGTGCCGGCGACTCGTGATGCTGTCGAGTCGATGCTCGCCCAGACCGCTAGGGACACGTTGAAGACCATGCTGGCCAACGGCAAGATGCCGCCGCCTCCAGGCCTTGAGGATCTACCGAACCAGGTGCAGGTCGCTATCGACCCGCACAGGGCACTTCACGCCATGGCGGCGATGCTGAAGGGCATCGGGGAGTTGTTTTCTCTGGTTGGCTTCTCGGCGGTCCACAACAACACCGATCTGCCTTTCATTACGAGTGACAACCCTGTGTTGTGGTTCGACCCGTCATTGCCATTCGATGAGCAACGTCCGTACACCCTCCAGCCGGGAGGACCTGTACTCCTCGTCTTTCCGGTCAGCCCTAAGCTCGCGCTCATCGGCTCGACTCAGTACAAGGAGTTTTTCGGAACCCACGGCCTGCAGCACAGCGACGTACCAGACGAGGGAATGGTCTACGCCATCAACAGCCAGATCTGCCGATTCGCTTATGAAGCCGTAATCACCCAAGCATCTGGATGGGAAGACCTGATTGCGGAGCATGCCAGGGTGTCGCCGGTGCACGAGGCAGTGAATGTCCCGATGGCCAAAGGCTTGGCGACTATCCACCGGATGGCCTTCGGACCGCGTGTGGCCAAGCCGAAGTGGTAGGAGTTAAGCCGTTGACAGCTCGAGTCGCCGCTGGCGTTTCTCGCGGTCACGAAAAGCAGTCATCCTATTCCAGTCAGTTCTAGACTAAGGCGTGCGAGCGTTGCCACTCGAGAAAATCTCGCAGTTTCAAAAGTCAAAGTACTTCCGCTTTCGCTGCATCAAAGTCCCTCGCTCCCCGTAAAGGAGAGTACAGCTTTCCTCAGACGTTTGTCGCCAACCAAGCCCGCCAGTTCCCCAGCCCAGTGATGTCGGTCCCACCCTCGACACCGATCGCCTCACACACAAACCCGCTCACCCACGACCCATCGGCCAGCTTGACCTTGCCGATGCCCAGCGGGGCGGGGATGCCGTCGACGAAGCTGCCGAACTGTTCGGCGGGCAGTTCCCACACTTCCATGTCAATGGCGGCGCCGCCTTCGTTGACACGCACCATGCCGGGCCGCTGGACCGGGCCGCCGGCCAATGCATAGAACTTGTATTCGGGCGCGGACTGCACCGCGCCGAGCAGGCGCGCGCCGCGCTGGGTGAGTTGCCAGTTGAGCGGCAGGCCGCTGAGGTGGGCGCCGCAGACGGCGACCTTGACGGTGCCGGCGGAGTTGCTGCCTTTGGGCAGGTCGGTGGTGCCGATGGCGGGGGTGTCGGCCAGCGTGGCAGGGGTGGCGCCGAGTGACAGCGCCTGCGCGCGGTGGAACCGATCGGCCAGGCGCAGCAGGGGCACGTCCTTGAACGCGGGCGCGGCCAGGGTCACGCCCCAGGGCAGGCCTTGCGCGTCGCCGCTGGCCTGGAAGCCTGCGGGCACGGCGACGGCGGCGTAGTCCAGCAGGTTCATGAAGTTGGTGTAGTGGCCGAGGTTGCTGTTCAGGCGGATCGGGTCGGCCTGCATGTCGGCGATGCGGTAGATGGTGCCGGCGGTGGGCGTGAGCAGGCAGTCCACGTCTTTCCACACCGCGTCGCACACGCGTTTGAGGGCCTTGAGCTTGTAGCTGGCCGCGAACGCGTCGGCGGCGGTCTTGGCTTTGCCGCCCTGGATGATGCTGCGCACGGGCGGGAACACGGCCTCGGGTTGCGCTTCGATGAAGTCCTGGATGGCGACGTAGCGTTCGGCGACCCAGGGGCCTTCGTAGAGCAGGCGCGCGGCGTCGAGGAAGGGCGTGAGGTCGATCTCGACCGCGGTGCCGCCGAGGGCGTGCAGGCGTTCGATGCTCCTGGCGAACAGCTCGACGGCCGCGTCGTTGCCGAAGAAGGCGAGGTCTTGCGGGCGCGGCACGCCGAAGCGGAACGGATCGGCCGAGAAGTCGACGCCGAAGGGCTTGGCCGCGCGGCTGAAGGCGTCGGCTGCGTCGGGCACGGCGGCCACCGCGAGCACGGCCTGTGCGTCGGCGGCGGTGAGCGCGAAGATGGAGACGGTGTCGACCGACCGGCAGGCCGGCACCACGCCGGTGGCCGAGAGCAGGCCGATGGTGGGCTTGAGGCCGATGAGGTTGTTGAAGCTGGCGGGCACGCGGCCCGAGCCGGCCGTGTCGGTGCCCAGCGAGAAGCTCACCCAGCCCTTGGCCACGCTCACGGCCGAGCCGCTGCTGGAGCCGCCCGAGACGAACTCGGGGTTGAAGGCATTGCGACACGCGCCGTAGGGCGAGCGGGTGCCGTTGAGGCCGGTGGCGAACTGGTCGAGGTTGGCCTTGCCCAGCGGCACCGCGCCGGCCGCAATCAGCTGCTGCACGAGGAAGGCGCTTTGCGCAGGCGTGTAGGCGTATTCGGGGCAGCCGGCGGTGGTGGGGATGTGCGCAAGGTCGATGTTGTCCTTGATCGCAAACGGCACGCCGTACAGCGGCAGGCTGGCCGGGTCCACGCCATCGAGGTGGGCGACGTAGGGCTCGATCTCCGCGTCGCTCAGGCGGTGGATGAAGGCGTGGTTTTCATCGGTCGCACAGCGGCGCATGGCCTCGGCGATGACGGCGCGCACCGGGGTGCCGGCGGCGTAGGCGGCGCGCAGGCTGGCGAGGTCGAAGGACAGGTCTTGAAGGGTCGTGCTCATGTCGGCTCCGGGCAATCGTTCAGGTTCGTTCATTCGGTGACGAGGACCAGCACGTCCTGGCCGGCGGCCACGGGCGCGCCTTCGCGGCACATGAGGCGGTGCACGGTGGCGGCCTGCGGCGCGAGCACGCTGAACTCCATCTTCATGGACTCGACAACGAGCAGCACGTCGCCGGCCGCGACGCGCTGGCCTTCGCTGACCAGCACCTTCCACACGCTGCCGGGCACGCTGCTGGCCAGCGGCCGGCCGCCGGGCGGCAGGTCCAGCTCGACGCTGGCGTCGGCCGCGGCCACGTCGGCGTCGCCCGCGTAGGTGAGCTGGCCGCTCGCGGCCCAGCGCTCGCGCTCGGCGTCGAAGGCGGCCTGCTGCTGCGCCTTGAAGGCGCCAATGCTCTGTGCGTTGTCGGCCAGGAAGCGGCGGTAGTCGCGCAGGCTGAAGGTGGTCTCTTCGACCTGCAGCGCGTAGCCGCCGTGCGGGAAGGCGGCGCGGATGCGCAGCAACTCGTCCTGCGCCACCGGCACGAAGCGGATCTGGTCGAAGAAGCGCAGCAGCCAGGGCTGCTCGAACACCGAGCCCGGCTCGCCGTGGCGCCAGCGGTTCCACATCTGCAGCGTGCGGCCGACGAACTGGTAGCCGCCGGGGCCTTCCATGCCGTAGACGCAGAGGTAGGCGCCGCCGATGCCCACGGCGTTCTCGGGCGTCCAGGTGCGCGCGGGGTTGTACTTGGTGGTCACCAGGCGGTGGCGCGGGTCCACCGGCGTGGCCACGGGCGCGCCCAGGTACACGTCGCCCAGGCCGAGCACCAGGTAGCTCGCGTCGAACACGACCTTGAACACGTCGTCGATGCTGTCCAGCCCGTTGATGCGGCGGATGAACTCGATGTTGCTCGGGCACCAGGGCGCGTCGGGCCGCACCGACTGCATGTACTTCTCGATGGCGAGTTTGGTCTGCGGGTCGTCCCAGGAGAGCGGCAGGTGCACCACGCGGCTAGGCACGACCATGTCGTCGACCGCGGGCAGCGCGGCCTCGGCCTCGACCAGCACCTTGAGCAGCTCGGCGCGCGAGACATGGGAGGGGTCGAAGTGCAGCTGCAGCGAGCGGATGCCGGGCGTCATGTCCACGATGCCGGGCAGGGTGCCGGCGTCGATGCGCGAGCGCAGCGCCTGCATGAGCACGTGCACGCGCAGGCGCAGTTCGATGTCCAGCACCAGCGGGCCGAACTCGACCAGCAGGTAACGGTCGCCGGCCTGGCGCACCACCATGGCGGGCACGGCCTCGTCTTCGCGTGCGGGGTCTTCGAGGATGACCGGCGTGGGGTGGGCGGTGGCGTCGTCGGCGGGCGCGGCGGGCAAGGCCTGCTTGAGCGTGGTCAGCGCGGCCTCCACCGTGGCGCTGCGGGCCAGCGCCTGGTCCAGCGAGAGGCGGTGGAAGCGCACCGTGTCGCCGGGGCGCAGCTGGCCGAGCTTCCAGAGTTCGGCGTCCACCACCACGGCCGGGCAGACGAAGCCGCCGAGGCTGGGGCCGTCGGGGCCAAGGATGACCGGCATGTCGCCGGTGAAGTCGATGGCGCCGATGGCGTAGGCGTTGTCGTGGATGTTGGACGGGTGCAGGCCGGCCTCGCCACCGTCGCTGCGCGCCCACTGCGGCTTGGGGCCGATGAGGCGCACGCCGGTGCGGCTGGAGTTGTAGTGCACCTCCCAGTCGGTGGCGAAGAAGGTGGCCACGTCGTCGGGCGTGAAGAAGTCGGGCGCACCGTGCGGACCGTAGAGCACGCCCACATTCCAGTGGTGACCGAAGGCGGGCACGGTGTCGTTGGAAGCCGCCACATCGGCCGTTCCGGCGCCGGGCGCGGCCAGGTGCAGCACATCACCCGTGCGCAGGTGGCGGCCCGCGTGGCCGCCGAACTGGCCGAGCGTGAAGGTGCTGCGGCTGCCCAGGTAGAGCGGCACGTCGAAGCCGCCGCCGACGGCCAGGCACAGGCGCGCGCCGGCTTCGGCGCGGCCGATGGCGAGCACGCTGCCGGCGGCCACGCGGTGGCTCTGCCACATGGTCAGTGGTGCACCGTCGAGCATCACCGGAGCGGGCGCGCCGGTGACGGCGATCACCGCATCCGCGTTGAAGCGCAACACGGGGCCAGAGAGCGTGATCTCCAGCGCCGCGGCGTCGGCGTCGTTCCCCACCAGCCGGTTGGCCATGCGGTGCGCGTAGGCGTCCATGGGGCCGCTGGGCGGCACGCCCACGTCCCAATGGCCCAGACGGCCCGGCCAGTCCTGCACGCTGGTCTGGACGCCGGGCTCCACCACTTCGACGGTGGCGGGGCGGAAGTGGAAGCTGTTGAGAAAACGCGTGACCTGCCGGCCTTCGCGGAACACCGGGTCGCGCACCACCTGGCGCAGGTAGCCCAGGTTGGTTTCGATGCCGGCCAGGCGCGTGGCGGCCAGCGCGGTGTCGAGCTTGGCCAGCGCCTGTTCGCGGTCGGGCGCGGTGACGATGAGCTTGGCCAGCATGGGGTCGTACCAGGCGGGCACCTCGGTGCCGCGCTCGACCCAGCCGTCCACGCGGGCATCGCTGGGGAAAACGACTTCGGTCAGCAACCCAGCGCTGGGCTGGAAGTTCTTCGCCGGGTCTTCGGCGTAGAGCCGCACCTGGATGGACGCGCCCTGCGGCGTTGGTTTCAACGAGTCCAACGAGGGGAGGTCACCGGCCGCAAGCTGCACCATCCACGCGACCAGATCGACGCCCGTCACCTGCTCGGTCACGCCGTGTTCCACCTGCAGCCGGGTGTTGACTTCGAGGAAGTAGAACTGGCCGGTGGCCGCGTCGTACACAAATTCCACCGTGCCGGCCGAGCGGTAGTTCACCGCCTGCGCCAGGCGCACGGCGGTGGCGTGCAGCTCGCTGCGCTGCGCGTCCGTCAGGCCCGGCGCGGGCGTTTCTTCGATCACCTTCTGGTTGCGACGCTGCACCGAACAGTCGCGCTCGCCCAGCGCGAGCACCGTGCCCGCGCCATCGCCGAACACCTGCACCTCGATGTGGCGCGCCTGCTCGACGTACTTCTCCAGGAACAGGCCGGCGTCCTTGAAGTTTGCGCTGGCCAGGCGCTGCACCGACGCAAACGCGTCGCTGAGTTCGTCTTCGCTCCACACCAGGCGCATGCCGATGCCGCCGCCGCCGGCCGTGCTCTTGAGCATCACCGGGTAGCCGATGCGCAGCGCCTCGGCGCGGGCCTGCGCCGCATCTTCCAGCAGGCCGGTGCCGGGCAGCAGCGGCACACCGCGCTGTTCGGCCAGGTTCCGCGCCGTGTGCTTGAGGCCGAAGGCGCGCATCTGATCCGGCGTAGGGCCGATGAAGGCGATGCCCGCGTCTTCGCAGGCCTGCGCGAAGCCCGGGTTCTCCGACAGGAAGCCGTAGCCGGGGTGGATGGCTTCGGCACCGCAGTCTTTGGCGATCTGCAGGATGCGGTCGGCCTTGAGGTAGCTCTCGGCGGCGGGCGCGGGGCCGAGCAGGTAGGCCTCGTGTGCCTCGCGCACATGGCGGGCCTGCGCGTCGGCTTCGGAATACACGGCCACGCTCTGCACGCCCAGGGCTTTGAGGGTGCGGATGATGCGGCAGGCGATGGCGCCGCGGTTGGCGATCAGGACCTTGCGGAACATGGTGTCTCCGGTGGCAGGCCGTCCTGCCCAGTCAAGAAAATCGGACGGGTCGTCCCGTCGTCAGGAGAAGAGGATGTGGTTGGATGAGGTGATGCTGTTGCTGACGTGGTGCTGTTGCCGACGTGGGTCACACCTTTCTCGTCATTCCCGCGAACGCGGGAATCCACGACAGGCGGGGTGCTTCCTCGTTCGTGGATTCCCGCGTTCGCGGGAATGACGGAACGGGCGGGAATGACGGAACGGGGGGGTTCATGTCGGGTTCCAGACCAGCAGCCGCGTGGGCGTGGGGTTGTAGGCGTTGCAGGGGTTGTTGAGCTGCGGGCAGTTGCTGATGAGCACCCACAGGTCCATCTCGGCGCGCATCTCCACGTACTTGCCCGGGCCGGACACGCCGTCGTCGAACTTGAGATCGCCGCCTTCGGTGACCGGCACGTTCATGAAGAAGTTGATGTTGGGCACCAGGTCGCGTTTGCCCAGGCCGATGTCGGCGTGCTGCAGCGCAATCAGGTAGTTGTCGCGGCAGCTGTGCATGAACTTCTTCTGCAGCGCGTAGCGCACGGTATTGCTTTCGGCCGCGCAGGCGCCGCCCAGCGTGTCGTGCCGGCCGCAGGTGTCGGCCACGATGGTGAGCATGGGCCGCGCGTCGTTGCTGCGGATCACCGAGCCGGTGGTCAGGTAGATGCCGCCCTGGTGCAGCATGGTGTCGGTGGCGCTGTAGTGCTCGGCCGGGTCGTCGCGGTTGTAGAACAGCACGTCGGCGGCCTGGTTGCCTTCCAGATCGACGATGCGCAGGACCTGGCCTTTGTCGAGCGGGAACAGAATGGGTTCGCCCGCAGGGTGGAACTGGTCGATCACGGCATCGGCCGGATTCAGCGCACTTTCCTGGAGGCGGACGTCGGTGGCGGTGATGGCGTTCATGGGAAGGTCCTCTTCGCTCACAGGTAAAGCATGTCGGTGTTGTGCAGCGCCCGCGCGTTCTCGGGGCGGAAGGCGCGGCACGCGTCGTCGGCCGGCGCCGGGCCGCAGCGCCAGGCGACCAGGCCCACCTTTTTCGGCGCGTACGCGGGGTTCGGGTCGAGCGCGTGCGGCGCGGCCGAGACGGCGAGGATCACGTCCATGTCGAAGCGCAGTTCCACGAAGCTGCCGGCCGGGGCGTGCCCGGGCTCGAACACGAAGCGGCCCTGCGCGTCCACCTGCACCTTGCTGAACAGGTTGACCGGCGCGATCAGGTCGCGCTTGCCCAGGCCGTATTTGCCGATCTCGATCAGCAGGCCGTCCTTGCCCGAGCGGTGCATGCCGTTGCGCGCGGCGGCGTAGGGCTTGTCGCCGTACCGGGCGGTCATGCGCTCGTGGTCGAGCAGGGCGCCCAGCGGATCGTGCCAGCCGGTGCTGTCGGCGGTGAAGCTGGCCATGGCGCGGCCCATGTCGCTCATGAGCACGTGGCCGCGCGTGTAGTGCGCGGTGTGCTGCGCCTTGAGGCTGTCGGGCATGTTGTAGCGCTCCAGTTTCTCCAGCGCTGAATACAGCACCAAGCTGAGGTTGGGGCCGTCTTCCAGCGCCACGAAGCGGATGGCGGTGCCGCGCGGCATGCGCCAGCTCCAGTGGCCGCCACCGGGCACGACCTCGCTCCACACGATGGCGCCGGTGTCCACGCCCTGCAGCGCGGCGGCCGGAAACCGCGGCCAGAAGGTGGGCACGTCCACCGGTGCGGTGGCGGGCGGGTTGGGGGCGACCGGCACGTCGGGCTCGGTCCAGGGGGTCGGGGTCGCGTGGGGAGCGTTCATGGGGTTCTCCGGAAAACGGGCTCAGGCGGCGGCGCTGTCGGTGGCCAGCGCGCCCGAGAGGCGCTGCAGTTGTTCGAGGTCGGTCTTCATGCCCGCGGTCTCGCGGATGCGGTCGAGGATTTCGCGCTTGAGCGCGAGGAATTCGGGCGCGTGCTTCAGGTCCTGGTCGCGCTGCTCGCCGAAGGGCACGTCGTAGACGGTGTCGATGCGGCCGGGGCGCGGTGCCATCAGCACCACGCGGCCCCCGAGGTAGATGGCCTCTTCCACGTCGTGCGTGACGAAGACGACGGTGGCTTTTTCGAGCTTGTGCACGTGGCGGATCAGGTCGTGCATCACCTCGCGCGTCTGCGCGTCGAGCGCGCCGAAAGGCTCGTCCATCAGCAGGATGCCGGGCCGGCCCATGAGCGCACGCGCAATCGCCACGCGCTGCTGCATGCCGCCCGAAAGCTGGTTGGGCCAGGCGTGTTCCGACGCCTGCAGGCCCATCAGGCGCAGCAGCGCGTCGGCCCGGCCCGAGGCGGCCTCCACGTCGCTGGACGTGCGGTTGCGCGTGTGCGCCGCCAGTTGGCGGCAGAAGCGGATGTTTTCGCCCACCGTCATCCACGGGTACAGGCTGTAGTGCTGGAACACCATGGCGCGGTGGATGTCGGGCCCGTCGACCGGCTGCCCGTCCACCAGCAGCTCGCCGCTGGTGTGGGTTTCCAGACCACCGATGGTGCGCAGCAGCGTGCTCTTGCCGCAGCCCGAGGCGCCGACGAAGGTGACGAACTCGTTGGGCGCGATGTCGAGGCTGATGTATTCGAGGGCGTTCAGCGCCGCGCCGTCGAAGCGCTTGAACAGGTCGCGGATCTGGATCTTGGGCGTGGGGGTGGGGGTGTTCATGTCCATCAGCCTTTCAGATACAGCCAGGGGAAGGCCTTGCGGTGCGCGAGGCGGAACAGCTGGTCGGTCAGCAGGCCGATGAGCCCGATGACGATGATCCCGGCGAAGATGGTGTCGGTCTGGAGGAAGCGCTGCGCGCGCAGGATGGCGAAGCCCAGGCCCGAGTTGGCGGCCACGAGTTCGGCCACCACCAGGTAGGTCCAGGCCCAGCCCATGGTGATGCGCAAGGTGTCCACCAGCGCGGGCTTGGCGCTGGGCAGGATGACTTTTTCGATCAGTTCGCGGCGGTTGGCACCCATGGTCTGCGCCGCCTCGACCTGCGCGGCCGGCACGCGCCGCACGTCTTCGGCCACCATCAGCACCATCTGGAAGAAGGTGCCGATGAAGATGATGGCGATCTTGGAGCCCTCGTCGATGCCGATCCACAGCATCACCAGCGGGATGAAGGCCACCGCCGGCATGTAGCGGATGAAGTCGGTCAGCGGCTCCAGCAGCGCCTGCACCGAGCGGAAGGTGCCGATCAGCAGCCCCAGCGGCAGCGCGATCACGGCCGAGATCAGGAAGCCGGTGACCACGCGGTAGATGCTGATGCCCGCGTCTTCCAGCAGGCCCGATTCGGTGGCCCACAGCCAGGCCTTGGCGACCACGGCGGCCGGTGAAGGCAGGAAGGTCGGGTCCATGCCGCCGAAGGCGGCGAAAGCGGCCCACACCAGCAGCGGCGTCAGCAGGCCGACGGCGGCCAGCACCCAGTAGGCACGCCGGCTGATGGGGGCGCGCACCGTCAGCCAGCGCGGGCGGCGCCGGGGAGGCGGGGAAGGGGGGGCCGCAAGGGCGGGGGACACCGGCCCGGCCGGCAGCACGACGGGAATCGCAGCGTCGGACACCGGTACGGTGATGACATGGCTCGAAGACATGCGGGCTCCTGTTCAAGAGGGACACAACCCAGAGAGGCTCGTGCGCACATCACTGCAAGTGATTCGTGTGCCAGCAAGCATCTCCCGGGCTTTTGTCCCTCCGTGGAGCCACGACGATCCGCGGCCGACCGCTCTCGGACCAGACAGCGCTGCACTGGCTTCACACCCCAGCAGACAGCGCCCGGAACCCTAGCGGTCTTCAAGGCTGCGTGTGACCGATTTGGTGCACGAAGCCTCTCTGTACCGGGAGCTATGCAGGATTGATGCCAGCCCTGTACAATGGAGGGCTTGCGCTGTGGCTTGCTCGCCGTTGCAGCGCGCCTGCTCTGACACGGTTCGCGGCTTTCCTCAAGCCGCATCCCCTGCCGGCAAACGGCATCCGGCCTGGCCGGCGATCCGCAGCCTCTCTCGGCGAGCCTCACCGGCCCCGTACCCACCGGGCCACAACCTGCCGGGCCACCAGCCCCCAGCGTCCCACCGTGTCTGCGGTCCGGTGACCTGCGGCTGTGCACCACGGCAAACCCCGGCGTGCTCCACGGTGCGGCCGCCCAGGGCCTTTGCGGGCCCGGCATTGCGAAAGCGCCCGAACGCCATTCGAATACAGCAAGGACACATCCCATGGCCAAAGAAGAGTTGATTGAAATGCAGGGCAAGGTCGACGAAGTGCTGCCCGACTCCCGCTACCGCGTCACGCTGGAAAACGGGCACACGCTGATCGCCTATTCCGGCGGAAAAATGCGCAAGAACCACATCCGGGTGCTGGCCGGTGACCGCGTTTCGCTGGAGCTCTCGCCCTACGACCTGAACAAGGGTCGCATCACCTTCCGACACCTCGAGCCACGCTCGGGTGGCGCCCCGGCGCCGCAACGCCGCTACCGCTGATCGGCCACACCCCCCTGGCCCTGCTCCGGATGGGTGACCATCTGGTACGGCAGCGCCTCGACTTTTTCAGAAAGCATTCATGACCCAAAAACTCTATGTCGGCAACCTTCCCTATACCGTCGACGACAGCGCGCTGACCCACAATTTCTCGGGCTACGGCACCGTCCAGTCCGCCAAGGTCGTGATCGACCGCGACAGCGGCCGCTCCAAGGGCTTCGGCTTTGTCGAGATGGCCACCGCCGCCGAAGCGCAGGCCGCCATCGATGCGCTCAACGGCATGTCCGTCCAGGGCCGCAGCATCACCGTCAACCTGGCCCGCCCGATGGAATCCCGCTCGGGTGGCGGCCGTTCCGGCGGCGATCGCCGCCCGTACTGACCGGCAGACGCCCGGCCGGTGCACCGCCACCGGCCTGCGCAGCAGGGCGCCTTCGGGCGCCCTTCTTTTTTTGGCGGCGCGGTCTCAGAACATGACCGAGCGGTGTGCCGCCGCGCCGGTCATCGCCCCATCGCCCACGGCCAGCGCCACGTTGCCGGCCGCGCGGGCGGCGTCGCCGCAGGCAAACACGTGGGGCACGCTGGTCTGGCCCATGCGGTCCACCTGGATGAACGGGCCCATGGGCCCTTGTTCAAAGGCGCAACCGAGCTGTTCGGCCACCGGACTGGCCATGTGCACCCGCGCCTGGGCGAACAGACCGGCCATGGCGCAGCGGCGGCCGTCGGCCAGCACCACGTCGGCCACACCGTCGATGCGCGCCACGGGGGTGCGCTCGATCTGCGTGCCGCGCCGGGCCAGCAGGGCCAGCTCGTCGGGCGACGGGGTGAAGGCCTCGTTGAGAAACAGCGTGGTCGGGCCCCAGTCGGGCAGCATGGCGGCCTGATGCACGGCCATGGGCGAGGTGGCGATGACGCCGATCGCGCCCTCTTCCAGCTCGTAGCCGTGGCAGTACGGGCAATGGAAGACGCTGCGGCCCCAGCGCTCGGCCAGTCCGGGCACGGGCGGCATGTCGTCGCGCACGCCGGTGGCGAGCACCAGGCGCGCGGCGCTGACCTCGGTGCCGCCCACGCGGAAGCCGAAGCGCCCATCAGGCCGGTGGTGCGCGTCTTCGGCCAGGCCGTCGATCCAACGCACGTTCGGGTAGGCCAGCAGTTGCCGGCGCGCTTCGGCCGCGATGGCAGCGGGTGCGCGGCCGTCCTGACCCAGAAAGCCGTGCGCCGTGGCGCCGGCCTCGTCGACGAAGCGGTTGCGGCGCTGGCCGGCGTCCACCACCAGCACCGGGCGGCGCGCCCGCGCCAGTTGCAAGGCGGCCGACATGCCGGCGTAGCTGCCGCCGATGACAGCGAATTCAATGGGGATCATGCAAGTGCTCCTCGGGCCGGTGGGGGTGCGCCCCGCGGGCCAACAGGCGTTGATGGAAATCGCGCGACAGCGTGGCCAGCGTCACCCCGTCCAGACGTTGCAGCAGGGCGGCCTCGGCCGCCTGCACCGCGCCGCTCAGCGCGTCATTGACCGCCTGCGCCACCAGGCATTCGGGCCGGTCTTCGCGGAAGCCCAGCGACACCAGCGCCGGTGCGCCCAGCGCTTCGTGGACGTCGCGCAGGGTCACCTGGTCCAGCGAACAGGTCAGCACCCAGCCACCGCCATGCCCCCTGGCCGACCCGACAAAACCCGCCTCGCGCAACCCGCCCATGAGCCGGCGCAGCACCACCGGGTGGGTCTGCATGGCCAGGGCCAGGGTTTCGGACGTCAGCGGCGTTTCGCTCTCGGCCATGTGCAGCAGCACATGCAACACGTCGGACAACTGGCTGTTTTGTTTCATGCAACATTATTAGTTGCATGATAGAAACCCATCATCATGTAGGGCCATCCGTTCAGGCTGGCACCTCCCGTGCCCCGCCTGAAACCGGTGGAGTCCACCGGAGCGACGCCATGGCGTACGCTCGGCACCCTCCCTCTTCACACGCTCCGCCCATGTCCTCCTGGCAATTCCAGCAAATGATCAAAGCCTCCGGCTGGCCTCTGGCCGCGGAACAGCTCGCGCCCGGCGCCGATTTCAACGCGCGGCTTGAGGGCGGTCTGGTGCCGCTGCACTGGGCCTGCGCGGCCGGCAAGGCCAGCCTGGTGAAGCACATGATCGAACACGGGGCCGACGTGTCCGATGCGGCGCCCGACGGGCAGACCCCCCTGACGCTGGCGCTGCAGGCCGGCAACTTCCAGAGCGTGATGCTGGTCATCGACCGGCTCAAGGTGCTGGGCGCGCCACCGCCCGACGACACTTTGCGCCAGCGCCTGACCACCACCTTCCGCGAGAGCCACACCGACGCCAGGAACCGCCTGCAACAAACCCTGAAAGACTGGGACCGCATCGCGAAGAAGGCGCGCGGCTGAGCGTTGCGCCGCCTGCACCGGGCCCGCCACCGGCGTAGGACACCGCTGACCGCCCGGCTGCGTGGTGTCTGATGGTCCGGTGGCCACACTGGCCACAGAATGGTCTTCAACAGCAAGGAGACCTTCATGACACAGACCGGAAACATCGTTGGCACCGTGGAATTCCGCCCCGGCGACGGCCCCATGATCCCCATCCCGTGCGGCCCGGTGGACATCGAAACCACCCACACCGAAGCGACCCTGAGCTGGCTCGATGGCGACACGCACGGTGTCGCCGCCATGCCGTTGACGGAGTTCAAGCGTTACCTGAACGAGGGCGCGATCAGGCTTGCCTGAGCGGCCCCGGGGCCGACCGCCTCAGCCTGGGTGAATCGGCCTTTGGCACCTCAATGTGGGTAGGCGCGGATCGCCTCGCGCACCGCGTCGCCGGCCAGCACGGCACCGGTGTGCACCCCGACGCGCGCAGCCCCGGCACCCCGGCCCAGTTCCAGAAACACCCGGTGCTCGACCTCGGTCAGACCGCCTTCGATGCGCTCCATCGGGTGCATCAGCATCACGGGCGCCCACAGCCCGCGGCGAACGGTCTTCACCAGCGCCGACAGCTCCCCCGCCGCCACCGCGAAGGCCCCGATCAGCATGCGCGGCGACACCGACTGCGGATCGCGCGGAACTTCACGCACGACGCCCGAGTCGATGTTGCTGGCGACGAAGCGGTGGGCGAAGACCTGGATGTAGAGGGTATCGGGAAGAAACATCGGACAAGCGGGGGTCAGTGGGAAGGGTGAATAGGCGGAGCAGGTGCGCCCAAGTTACCGGCAACCCCCTATCCCGTCCATCGCCCAAATGGGTGAGGGCGCCGCCCGGGTCACACCCGGCCGCTCAGAGCGCGCCAGCCGCGCGCCGGCGCCACAGCGCCCGCAGCATGATCGCCACCACCGCCAGATTGGCGAGCAGCAGCGCGGCGCTCAGCGCACCAGGGTGCCGCACGAGTTCGGCCACTTCGAAAGGCACGTAGAGGGCGCCGCTGCCGGCGGCCAGCAGTTCGGCCCAGGTTTTGCGGAAAAACAGGCCCCAGGCCTCGGCAAAACGCAGGCTGGCATAGGCCAGGGCGCCCAGGGCCAGCCAGAGCACGCGGGTGTTCTGCAGTTGGTCGATGGCGGCCAGCCACACGCCCGGGTAGTGCGCGGCAGGGTTGAGGTGGGCGTGCGCCATCAGGCGGGCCGCCAGCGCGTGCAGGTCGTGGTGCACGAACGTCAGCACCCCGGAAGCCGCCAGCAGGACCACGGTGCCCTTGAGGGCTTCGAAAGCGGCGATCCAGCGCACGGCGACGGCGGCATCGGGGGCGGTGGCGACGTTCATGCCGCCCAGCATGGCACAAAAGAACACCGGGACACGGCGCAGGCGGTGCTCCGCGCCGGGCCTACACGCCGAGATAACGCCCCGGCCGGTGGTTGAGCGCGAGGATGGCACCGATGGCCACCGCACCCACCACGGACTGCGCCACGCGCACGGGCGGCACCACCACCAGGGCGGCGAGCACGACGACGATGTCCACCGACATCTGCACCTTGCCGGCGCTCAGGCCGCGGGCCTGCTGCAGCCATTGCGCCAGGATGTTGACGCCGCCCACGCTGGCGTGGTGGCGCAGCAGGGCCAGCAGCCCGAAGCCGATCAGAAAACCACCCACGACCGACGCCACCCAGGGATTGATGAACTCGAAGCGCACCACTTTGGGCGCCACGGCGGTGCAGGCCGACACCAGCGCCACCGCGCCGAAACTCTTGAAGGTGAATTCGGCCCCGAGCCGGAACCACGAGAGCACGAAGAACGGCAGGCTGAACAGAAAGAAGAACAGGCCGAAGTTCCCGCCCGTGGCGTAGCTGGCCAGGAAGGCCACGCCCGCCACGCCGCCGGTGAGCAGGCCGGCGTGGCCGAACATGGTCATGCCCAGCGCCACGAACAGGGAGCCTGCAACGAGGGCGTGCATGTCGTCGAGCCAGGAATGGCGCATGGGGGGCGGGGCGGGTGGGGTCATGCGCGGGATCAAGCACGCAGCGTGCCGTGCCCGGCGGCACGGCCGGCGCGGCGGTGCTCGTCGGGGCTGAGGCCGGTCATGCGGCGGAACATGGCGGTGAAGGCCGAGGCGCCGGCATAGCCCAGGTCGAAGGCGATGCTTTCGACCTTCTCACCGGCGTCGAGCCGGGGCAGGGCCTTGATGACGCGCAGGCGCTGGCGCCATTCGGCGAACGACATGCCCAGATCGCGCTGGCAGCGGCGGCTGAGCGTGCGTTCGGTGCTGTGGAACTGGCCAGCCAGTTCGGCCAGGGAGCGGCTGTCGGCCGGGTGTTCCTGCAGCCATTGCAGCAGCGCCCCCAGCGCCACGTCACCCGACTGCGGCAGGTAGCTGCCCACGCGGCGCGCGTGGCCGATCTGGTCGACCAGCACCTGCAGCAGGCGCTGCTGCTCCGCGCTGAGCGCCAGCACCGGGCCGGCCGCCGCACCGCTGCGCAGGTGGTCGAGCAGGGCGCGCATGAGCGGGCTGACGGCGATGACGCCCGCCTCGGCCGGCAACGGGCCGCAGAGTTCGGGGCTGACGTACAGCGAGCTGTGCACCGCCGCCTGCCGGTTGGAGCCCCGGTGCTCCACCCCCGGCGGCAGCCAGATACCGAACTGCGGCGGCGCCATGAAGTGCCGGTCGGCCAAGGCCACCTCGATCACGCCGCTGAACGAATAGACGAATTCCCCCCATGCATGGCGGTGCTGCGGGTAGACGGCGCACGCCGGCATCTGCGCGGTGCGGAACACCATGGCCGCGGGCAGGGCGTCGCGGTAGGGCGGTTGGTGCAGGCTGGGCGCCGGCGGCGCGCGGCGGGGGGTCGGCATGGCGTCTGGGACGGCGGTTGGGCGGCAGAAGGACACAACGGCGGAAAGCCGCCATCGATTGTCGGGAAATCGATGGTTGCTGCCAACTCGCCACGCGGACAATGGCGCTCCTTTCGCCGATCGCCTGTTTTTGTTCATGGACACCCGCCAACCGCTGGACGCCCGCGCCAGCCTGCTCATGCTCTCGCTGTGCCTGCTGTGGAGCCTGCAGCAGATCTCGCTCAAGGCCGTCGCCGGCCAGGCCAGCCCCATGCTGATGGTGGGCCTGCGCTCGGCGGTGGCGGCCCTGCTGCTGGTGGGCTGGATGCGCCTGCGCGGCGAACGCGTCGTGCTGCAACGCGCGCACTGGGGCCCCGGCCTGGTGGTGGGGGCGCTGTTCGCGCTCGAATACCTGCTGGTGGCCGCGGCGCTGCAGCTGACGCACGCGTCGCACGTGGTGGTGTTCCTCTACACGGCACCGCTTTTCGCCGCCCTGGGCCTGCAGTGGCGCCTGCCCTCGGAGCGGCTGGACGCGCTGCAATGGACCGGCATTTCGGTCGCGTTCGCGGGCATCGCCATCGCCTTCCTCTCGCGCGGACCGGGCGCCCAGGCGCTGGGCGGCCCGGTGCTGCTGGGCGATCTGCTGGCCCTGCTGGCCGGCGCGTCGTGGGGCGCCACCACGGTCACCATCCGCTGCACCACCCTGTCGACCGCGCCGGCGGCCGAAACCCTGCTCTACCAGCTGCTGTGCGCCTTTGCGCTGCTGGTGCCGGCCGCCTGGCTGACCGGGCAGACCCATTTCGCCCTGAGCGCGCACACGCTGGGCCACTTTGCCTTCCAGGCCGTGGTGGTGTCGTTCGCCAGCTTTCTGGTGTGGTTCTGGCTGCTGCGGCACTACCTGGCATCGCGGCTGGGGGTGTTTTCTTTTCTGACACCGGTGTTCGGCGTGCTGCTGGGCATCTGGCTGCTGGGCGAACCGCTGGAAGCGAGCTTCCTCGCGGGCAGCGCCCTGGTGCTGCTGGGCATCTTCATGGTCAGCGCCGGGGGCTGGCTGCGGCCCTGGTGGGACCGGCTGCGCGACCACCCGCAGACCGTCCGGCGCTGACCGCAGCGGGCGGGTCCCAGGGCGGGACGGGGGCTTGACCTTGTAGCCACTTTAGGGTTTTCAATACCCCTGAAGCGAGGCTGCACCATGAAAACCTTCCCGATCCGTTCCGACGCGCCCCCTGCCGCCGACACCGCCTGCGGTTGCGGCAGCGACGCCTGCGCCAGCCCGCTGGCGCTCACCGACACCCCGGCCACGTCCGCCGGACCGGGGCACGCACACGGCCCGGCCGACCACGACCATGCGGACCACGATCACGCAGGCCACGACCATGGCGGCCACCCCCACGGCGCGGCGCCCGCCGCTGCCGCGTTCCCCGACGGTGCCACCGGCCTGCGCCTGCGCATTCCGGCCATGGACTGCGCGGCCGAAGAGAGCCAGATCCGGGGTGCGCTCGACAGCGTGGCGGCCGTGCAGAGCCTGCGCTTCGACCTGGCCGCCCGCACCCTGCTGGTGGACGCGCCCGCAGCCGTCTGGCCCGAGGTGGTGCAGAAGATCGAGGCCAAAGGGTTTGCCACCGAAGCGCTGGCCCAGCCCGTGAGCGTGGCCGACATCGCCCGCCAGCAGCGGCGCGAGATGGGGCGCCTGGGCGCGGCGCTGGTGGCGGCCGTGGCGGCCGAGCTGCTGCACTTCTTCACGCCCGAGACCTTGGGCTGGAAGATCGCCGGCATGGCGGTGGCCGCGCTGGCCATCGCGCTGGCGGGCACCTCGGTGTTCAAGAAGGGCCTGTCGGCACTGCGGCGCGGGCAGCTCAACATCAACGCGCTGATGACGGTGGCCGTGACCGGCGCCTTCGCCATCGGCCAGTGGCCCGAGGCCGCGATGGTGATGGCGCTGTATTCGCTGGCGGAGCTGATCGAAGCGCGGGCCGTGGAGCGCGCGCGCAACGCCATCAAGGGCCTGCTCGATCTGGCCCCGGCCGAAGCCGAGGTGCGCCAGCCCGACGGCAGCTGGCAACGCCAGCCGGTGGCCGGCATCGCGCTGGGCGCCACGCTGCGCGTGAAGCCGGGCGAGCGCCTGCCGCTGGACGGCCGCATCACCGCCGGCCAGAGCGCGGTGGACCAGGCCCCGGTCACGGGCGAGAGCGTGCCGGTGGAAAAAGGCCCGGGCGACGCTGTGTTCGCGGGCACCATCAACCAGAACGGCTCGTTTGAATTCGCCGTGACGGCGCCGGCCAGCGACACCGTGCTGGCGCGCATCATCCACGCGGTGGAGGCCGCGCAGGGCAAGCGCGCGCCCACGCAGCGCATCGTGGACCAGTTCGCCAACATCTACACACCGGCCGTGTTCGCCATCGCGGTGGCGGTCGCCATCGGCGGGCCGCTGCTGGCCGGCTGGGCCTGGGGCACGGCGGTCTACAAGGCGCTGGTGCTGCTGGTGATCGCCTGCCCCTGTGCGCTGGTGATTTCCACCCCGGTGACCGTGGTCAGCGGGCTGGCGGCGGCGGCACGGCGCGGCATCCTCATCAAGGGCGGCGTCTACCTGGAAGAAGCGCGCCGTCTGACGCAAGTGGCCGTGGACAAGACCGGCACCGTCACCGCAGGCAAGCCCCGGCTGGTGGCGCACGAGGTGCTGGTGGAGGGCGCCGATGCGGCGGCGGTGCGGGGCATCGCGCACGCCATCGCCGCGCGCTCCGACCACCCGGTGTCGATGGCGATCGCGCAGGGGCTGGTGGAACAGACCCGTCAGGAAACGGGCGCCGTGGACGACTTCGCCGCCGAAGTGGGCCGGGGCGTGCGGGCACGCATCGCCGGGCGCGGCTACGCGCTGGGCAACCACCGCTGGATCGAGGAACGCCAACAGTGCTCGCCCGCACTGGAAGCGCGCATGCGGGCGCAGGAAGCGCAGGGCCGCACCGTCACCCTGCTGGCCGACGACAGCGGCGTGCTCGCGCTGTTCGCGGTGGCCGACACCATCAAGCCCAGCTCGCAGGCCGCCATCGGCGAGCTGCAGGCGCTGGGCATCACGCCGGTGATGCTGACCGGCGACAACGCCGCCACCGCGCAGGCCATTGCGGCGCAGGCCGGCATCACCGCCGTGCGCGCCAACCTGCTGCCGCAGGACAAGCTGGAGGCCATCCGCACGCTGTCGGCCCAGGGCCCGGTGGGCATGGTGGGCGACGGCATCAACGACGCGCCCGCGCTGGCCGCTGCGTCCATCGGCTTCGCCATGGGCCAGGCCGGCACGCACACCGCGGTGGAAGCGGCGTCGGTGGTGATCATGAACGACGACCTGCGCCGCGTGCCCGAGACGGTGCGCCTGTCGCGCCGCACGCACACGGTGCTGTGGCAGAACATCACGCTGGCGCTGGGCATCAAGGCGGTGTTCCTGGTGCTGGCGCTGGCCGACAACGCCTCGATGTGGATGGCGGTGTTCGCCGACATGGGCGCCAGCCTGCTGGTGGTGTTCAACGGGCTGCGGCTGCTGCGCGGCGCCCCCGGAAAGGCCACCGGATGACGGCCACCACCGACCCCGGCCCGGCGCACCTGGCGACCACACCGCTGCTGGACTTCAACCACCCAGCCATCGAGCGCCTGGTGAACGAACGCGGCTGGCGCACGCTGTCGGCCTACGAACGCATCGGCGCCGCCTACGGCTTCGTGCGCGACGAAGTGGCCTTCGGCTACAACGCGTCGGACGAGCTGCCGGCCTCGGCGGTGCTGGCCGACGGCATTGGCCAGTGCAACACCAAGGGCACGCTGCTGATGGCCCTGCTGCGGGCGCTGGGCGTGCCCTGCCGCTTCCACGGCTTCACCATCGACAAGGCGCTGCAAAAAGGCGCCATCACCGGCCTGGCCTACCGGTTCGCGCCGCCGGAGATCGTCCACAGCTGGGTGGAGGTCTGGCACGCGGGCCGGTGGGTGAACCTCGAAGGCTTCATCCTCGACAGCGCCTACCTGGGCGCCCTGCAACGGCGCTTTCGCACGCACCAGGGCGCGTTCTGCGGCTACGGCGCGGCCACGCCCGACCTGCAGGCCCCGGGCGTGGACTGGCGGGGAACCGATACCTACATCCAGCGCGAAGGCATCCGCCAGGACTTCGGGCGCTTCGACGCCCCCGACGATTTCTACACCCGCCACGGCAGCAATCTGTCGGGCCCGAAACGCTGGCTCTACAGCCACGTGGTGCGCCACGCCATGAACCGCACGGTGGCGGCGATCCGGCAGGGCGGTTCACGCTGACTGCGGAGTGTCGATGGCTGTGCCTGCGGGCCTCGCCTGACGCCCCTGCCGGGCCTTTCGGCGAGCTTCTCGGCCACCACCGGCTGGTACCTGCCTGTGCGCACGAGCGCGCGCGGGGCCTGCAGGCCGTCCACCCGCACCGTGTGGCGCCGATTGCGCAGAGCCGGCTTCCTGACCAACCCGCCCTGTGACATGAAGGCCTGGTGCTGCGCGAACCGCACGCCGGGGTCGGTGCTCATGCCGCCCGATCATGCAAAGCCCAGACCGCGACGTCAGCCAGCCGGAGGCCGGATGTCGGCCCCCACGGCCCGGCGCAGCGCGGCGCGGGCCAGCAGGCGCGTGGAGTCCAGGGTGGGCAGGGCCGCGTTGTGGTCGCCGATGATCAGGGGGATCTCGGTGCAGCCCAGAACGACGGCGTCACAGCCGGTTTGCGCGAAGCCCTCGATCACGGTCTGGAAGAAGGCCACGGTGTCCGGCCGGAACACCCCGCCCACCAGCTCGTCCATGATGAGGCGGCCCATGGTGGCGCGCTGGGTATCGTCGGGCCGCTCCCAGGCCAGCCCCTGGCGGGCCAGGGCGGCGGGGTAGACATCGCTGCCCACCAGCCAGGCCGTGCCCGTGATGCCAATGCGCCGGAAGCCGCGCCGCTGCGCTTCGGCCGCCACCTCGTCCGCAATGTGCAGCCAGGGCAGGGGTGAGTGGGGTTGCACACGCCCGAACGCCTGGTGGATGGTGTTGTCCGGGCAGATGAGGAAGTCGGCACCGGCGGCCTGCAGACGGCGCGCCGAGTCCAGCATGAGCACGGCCACGCCATCGATATCGCCACGGTCCAGGCAGTCGACGTACGCGGCCAGCGACGGCGTGTGCATCGAGACCTCGGGATGGGCATGCGCCCCCAGCCACGCCGGCGCTTCGGCGCAGATCGTCCGGTAACACAGCGCAGCCCCTTCGGCCGAACACCCCACGATGCCGATGTGCCGGGGCGAGCGGGAAAGTGGGGCGATGGCGGGGGCGGCGGGATTGGGCATGGCGGTCTGGCAGAACGGAAAGCTCGCCAGTATGCCCAGCCTCCGGGTCGCGCGGCGGCGCCCCTGGATGGCCCGGGCCTGGCGGCCCGCTACGGCCCGGAAACCTGCGCGCCGTGGACACGTCCCTGAGCGTCGAGATACCCCCGCACCAGTTCCTTCAGCCGCTCGCGCCCGAAGCTCGGGTCGTGGCCGGCGTGCACAACGTTCACCGGCAGTGTCAGCAGGCGCTCCATGGTGCGCGCGTAGGCGGCGCGGTCGGCGTGCGGCAGTTGGTCGAGCAGCGGGCCGTCGTAGACCGCGTCGCCCGAGAACAGCGTGCCGGTCTTCGCTTCCCACAGGCCGATGCTGCCGGGCGAGTGGCCAGGCAGGTGCAGCACCTCGAAATGGCGGTTGCCCAGGTCGATCACGTCGCCCTCGTCCAGCTCGCGTGTCACCGTGGCCTGCCGGATCTCCCAGGCCGACAGGTCGTAGTCCGGCGCCGGCAGCGCGGTGATCGCGGGGCCGCCGGTGGTGTAACCGGGCACGTCGATGCGCACGTCGTTGAGGTGAAAGTCGGCCAGTGTGAAGGACGGGTCGGCGCCGCGCAGGCCGGGCGCTTCGAGCCGGTGGCACCAGCATTCGGCGAACTCGTGGTGGCCGCCGACGTGGTCGAGGTGCACGTGGGTGGCGAGCGCGGCCACGCGCTGGCCGAACAGGTGGCGCGAGGCGCTGTAGAGGCTGCTCACGCCCAGGCCGGTGTCGACCACGAGGTCGGTGTCGCGGCCCTGGATGTGCCAGATGTTGCAGCGCAGGAAGGGGATGACGTGCGGCTCGGTGATCAGCGTCAGGCCGTCGCCGAGCGCGCGGAATTCAAACCAGTCGCCGTCGATGGGTTGAAGCATGGTGGGTCTGTGCCGGGAAGGGGCCCGTCTAGGCCGGTGTTTCGCTGAACACCAGGTCGAAGTCCAGCAAGGCGGCGGCCATGTCCGGGTGGCGCTGCACCAGCGCGGCCAGGGTTTCGTCCGGCTTCAGGTCGGCCGGCCAGTCGGCCGTGCGCGGGCGCACGGTGAGGGCGTAGCGGCCAGCGACGAAGCGCATCGCGCCGGTGGGCTGGCCCTGCGCATCCACCTCGCCCTGCGCGGCAAAGGCGCCGGTGGAGCCGGGCAGGCGTTCCCAGATTTCCAGGTAGCGGCCGTGCACGCCGGTCTCGACCACGCGCTCCCGGGTTTCAAACACCATGTAGCCGGCATCGGGCGTGCTGCGCGGCGGCTGCACGTCCCAGCGCCGCTCCCAGGTGCAGATGTCGGGCTGGCCGTCGCGCCCGGGCGTGATGCGGGTGAGGCCGCAGAAGCCCTGCAGCTGCGCGCGGCCTTCGGGCATCGCGGGGTTGGCGCCAGCGGGCACACGCAGGTCGGCGTGCCAGCCCTCGGTCTGCAGCCAGTGCACGCGGGTGCTGGTGTCGCGGCCCTCGGGTGTTTCGAGCAGGGTGCGCTGCCAGACGCCGCGATAGGCGGCGGGCACGGGCTCGTCGGGCGCGGGCAGGTCGATCCAGTGGGTCATGGCTTCATGCCGCTTCCCGGTTCGCGCGCGGCAGGGCGTTGAGCGCGGCCACGGCATCGGCGGTGCTGCAGACGCCGCCGAGGATGCCGCCCTCGACACCGATCATGGCCAGGGCCGGGGCCTGGTGTTCGGGCTGGCTGGCGGCGGTGGCATCGCCCACCGTGGTGCAGACGAAGCCCCGGTCGATGGCCTCGCGCAGGGTGGAGTGCACGCACACCTCGGTGGTGACGCCGCACAGCAGCAGGCGGCGGATGCCGAAGGCGCCGAGCAGCGCGCCCAGCGTGGTCTTGTGGAAGGCGCCGTAGCCGGGCTTGTCGATCACGTGTTCGCACGACAGCGGGCGCAGCTCGGGCACGAAATCGTGGCCCTGCTCGCCGCGCACCAGCAGCCGGCCCAGCGGCCCGGGGCTGCCGATGGGCGCGCCGGCTGCCGCGCTGCGCGCCAGCTTGGCGGGCGTGCAGTCCGAGAGGTCGGGCAGGTGGCCTTCGCGGGTGTGGAAGACGTGCAGGCCGGCCGCGCGCGCCGCCACCAGCAGGGTCTTCACCTGGCCCACCACGGCCTGCATGCGCGTGATGTCCAGGCCGGCCTGGTGCGCGTAGCCGCCCGGGCTGCAGAAGTCGCGCTGCATGTCGATGACGATCAGCGCGGTGGCCTGGGGGTCGAGGTCGTGCAGGGAGGTCATGGGCGTGTGAATCCGGTGGTGATGGCCTCGGCCATGCGGCGCGCGACCTCGTCGGACAGCAGCTGGCCCTTGACCGCGTCCGCGCCCTTGGCCGAGGACAGCACGCCCGAGGGCGGCACCCAGTCGGGGCGGCTGGGGTACATGTCGTAGGGCGGGAAGTCGGCCGGGCCGTCGTTCGGCAGCAGGTCCATGCGCACCAGGCCGGGGTGGTGGTGCAGCATCATCGACGTCTCCAGCACGGCCGCGTGCTCCAGCGCGAAGCCGGGGAAGCCGTCGGGGAACACGTGGCCCAGGGTCTCGGGCGTCATGAAGTCCCAGTACTCCAGCCGCATCACCTGCAGCGCGCAGGCCGGATCGGCGGCTTTGGCATCGCGCAGCCCGAGGTCGATGCCTTCGATCAGGAACCACTGGTTTTCGTAATGGCCGTTGACGATGACGAGCTTGTCCACGCCGTGGCGCGCAAATTCGCGCACCGCGTCGCGCACCTGGCCGATCAGCGTGGCGGCGTCGACGCTGGTGGTGCCGCAGAAATGTTGCCCACCGCCGCACTTGGGCTGCGACTTGTAGCCGTAGCTCAGCGTGGGCGCGACCAGGCCGCCCACGCGCGCCGCGGTGTCGGCCGCGACGGCGGCGGCCAGCAGGCCGTCGGTGCCCAGGGGGAGGTGGGGGCCGTGCTGCTCCAGCGCGCCCACGGGCAGCAGCACGGGCGGGTGCTCGATGCGGATGCGCTGCTGGTAGTCGACCCAGGACAGCTGGTTCATCCAGACGGTGGTGTTCATGGTGTGTGCACGGCGGTGGGGGCGGTTTCGGTCAGGGGCTTCTCAGCGGGCGGGAACAGGGCCTCGGCCAGCGCCGCACAGGTGATCAGCGCGCCGCCGGCCCAGCCCATGGGGCTCAGGCTCTCGCCACCCAATGCAATGGCCGTGCCCACCGACACCAGCAGCTCGGCCAGCAGGATCACGCCCGCGCGGCTGCTCTCCAGATGGGTCACGCCGTACTGCCAGGTCACGGTGGCCAGCAGCATCCAGCCGAAGCCGTAAGCCAGCAGCGCCAGCCACAGCCACGCACCGATTCCGGGCAACGTGCGCCCGGTCAGTGCGGTGGCCAGCGCCGAGAGCAGGCCGCAACCGACGAAGACGGCGAAGGTCTTGGTGCGCAGGGGCACGCGGTCGGCGGCGCGGGCGATGACGTTGTTGGCGGCGAAGGCGAAGCCGGCCGAGAGCGAGAGCGCGTCCACCCAGGTGAAGGCCAGCGCCTCGGCACCACCGATGCCGGGCCCGCCCAGCACCAGCCACAGCCCGACGATCGCGCCGGCCACCGCGCCCCAGCGCGCAGGCGGAATGCGCTCGTTCAGGAACAGCCGCCCGCCCAGCACCGACCACACGGGCGAGAGGTAGAACAGGAACATCACCCGCGCCACATCGCCCAGCATCACCGCATTCACGAACGAGGTGTTGGCCCAGCCGCCGACCAGCGTGAGCGCGAGCACCAGGCCCCACTGCGCGCGCCACGCGGCGCGGTCGCGCCAGAGCAGCCCCACGGCGAGCAGGCCCACCGAGCCGTAGGTCAGCAGCGAGACCAGCGGGCCGGGCAGGCCCTGGGCGACGAACCACTTCAGCGGCATCCAGGTCAGGCCCCAGACCGTGGCCGAGAACAGCAGCACCGCCGTGGCGACGCGGTCGCTGGGGTGGACTGGCAACAGCTTCATGATGTACGGCGGAGCTCGGAGAACGTGAAGCACTGAGTGCAGGGGGCCAGGCCAGAGGCACCGAAGAACCGGCTTCGCCGGGCCTCAGCTGCCGCCCCTCTGAAGAGGGGTGACGCGAAGCGGCGCGGGGGGTGCTTCCTGTTCATGGCATGACGGAGCCACCGTTGGGCCCGAGGACCTGCCCGGTGTAGAAGCGCGAGAGGTCGCTGGCCAGAAAAAGCACGCTGTCGGCGATCTCCTCCGGCGCACCGAGCCGGTGCTGCGGAATGGCGAGTTCTTTCTCCACCCACTCCGCGCTCATGTGTTCGAGCGAGACCATCGCGGTGGCCACGGGACCGGGCGCCACCGCGTTGGCGCGGATGTGCTGCGAGGCGAACTCACGCGCCAGCGACTTGGTGAGCGCGATCACGCCGGCCTTGGCCGCGCAGTAGGGCGCGTAGCGCTCACGGCCCAGCAGGGCCAGGTCGGAGGCGATGTTGACGATGGCCCCCTGCCCCAGGCTCAGCATGCCGGGAACGAAGGCGCGGCAAACCAGGAACACCGCCTTGAGGTCCACGGCCAGCAACCGGTCCCAGTCGGCCTCGGTGGTGTCGAGAAAGGGCTTCTCCTGGATGACGCCGGCGTTGTTCACCAGCACGTCCACGGCGCCCACGGCTTCGGCCATGCGCTGCACCGCCAAGGCGTCGCTCACGTCGGCCTCGATGGTCTGGGCCCGGCCGCCGGCGGCGACGATATCGCGCACCAGCGCAGCGGCCGCGTCCGCCTGCCCGAGGTGATTGATCCAGACCGTCGCGCCGGCCTGCGCCAGGCGCACGGCGCAGGCGCGGCCGATGCCGGTGGCGGCGCCGGTGACCAGGGCGGTGCGGCCCTGCAGCGAGAGGGCGGGGATCACAGCATCACCTCGCCATGGCTGGCGCTCAGGCACTGGCCGGTGAGCGCGGCCGACCCGTCGGAGGCGAGGAACAGGAACACGCCGGCCAGGTCGGCGGGATCGAGCATCACCGGCACCGCCTGGCGCGCCAGGATCTCGCGTTCGACATCGGCTTCGCTGCGGCCCTGCTCGGCCGCCATCACCGCCAGCGAGCGCAGGGCCGCGGCGGTGCGCACCCAGCCGGGGCAGACCGCGTTGACGCGCACGCCGCGCGGCCCGAGTTCGAGCGCGAGCGAGCGCGTGAGGCCCACCACCGCGTGCTTGCTCGCGCCGTAGGCCGAGAAGCCGGCAACGCCGATGCAGCCCCAGATGGAGGACTGGTTGATCACGCTCGCGCCGCGCGGCAGCGAAGGCAGCAGCGCGCGCGTGAGGCGCCACATGCTGGTGGTGTTGTTGTCCAGCAGCGCGGCCCAGCGGGCGTTGGCGTCGGGCGCCGCGTCGTCGACGGGCGTCGGGTATTCGGTTCCCGCGTTGTTGACCAGCGCGTCGAGGCGGCCGAAGCGGTGGGCCACCAGGTCGGCCACGGCCGCCACCGAGGCATCGCTGCCGAGGTCGCACACGGCGCTGTGCACCTGGTGGCTGCTCAGGGCTTCGACCAGCGCATCCAGCGGCGCGGCCTCGCGGTCCAGCAGCAGCAGCCGCGCGCCCTGTTCGAGGAAGGCCCGGGCCAGCGCCTGGCCGATGCCACCGGCCGCGCCGGTGATGAGCACGGTGCGGCCGTCCAGGCCATAGTGCATCGTCATACCGCTGTGAGGAAAGACACGCCCACGGCGCCGATGAAGGTGTCGGCCCGGTGCGGCGTACCACGCGGCCGGACCTCGCCGTAGTTTTCGGCCATCACGCGGGTGACGCGGTGGCGGTGGTACGCACGCAGCAGCTCGCCCACCGTGACCACCTGCGGGTAGTCGTCGGCGTAGAGCTGGCGGTGCAAGGCCGGCAACTGGTGCCAGGGCGCCACCGGGCGCTCGTGGTGCGCGTTGTGGAAGCCGAAATTGAGCCAGACCAGATTGAGCCACTTCGCGTCCAGGCCGACCACGTCGCTGTAGGTGTTGGCCTGCTCGTAGGCGCGGTCGCGCAGCTTGTCTTTCGGAATGGGCGTTTCGTCGAGGATGGGGTAGGTGTCGTAGGTGTGCTGGAAGCAGTCGGCAAAACGCAGCAGGTGCACGAACAGCAGGTACGACAGCGCGTACAGCAGCAGGGCCTTGAGCGACCACACCGCCAGCAGCACCCAGGCCGCCAGGCGCACCGCCGCCACGCCCAGGATGCGGCCGCGGGCGTCGCGCTTGCGCTCGTCGATGAAGGGCAGCGCCATCACGATGCCGCGCATCAGGAACTCCACCGCCGGGATGTGCAGCCACTCCAGCGCCAGCACACCGCGCCGCAGCAGCGGGCGTTCGCGCAGAAAGCGCTGGAAGTCGAAAGTGAGCACGTCGGCGCGTTCGACGTGGTGGCGCATGTGCTTGCGCCGCAGGTCGGCGAAGCGGGCGTAGGCGCTGCCGTTGATCCAGCTCATCAGCACGCCCCAGCGCTCATTGGCTTCGGGCGTGCGGAAGATGGCCTGGTGCGCAAATTCGTGGATGAAGTAGGCCGACCAGGTCAGCGTCAGGGTGACCAGCAGCACGCCGGCCACGTTCCAGGCCCAGTGGGCCTGGCCGAGCAGGGCGATGCCCAGCGGCCAGCCCAGCACGGTGAAGGCCAGCGCCGCCGTGTTGGGCCAGACGCCATCGGCATGGCGGAACAGGGGGTTTTTCATCGGGTGTCTCCGTCAGACAAGGCCACCGGACCGTGGGCGCGGCGGCCAGGGCTCTGCCCGCCCCCACATGCCGGCCGGCACGGTGGGGGCGGCAGATCCGGGCGCGGCGCCCGGCCGGACTTACTTGGCCAGGGCCTTGACGAAGGACGCGTCCATCGTGGCTTCGGTGGCGGGCACCTTGCTGATCTGGCCCTTGGCCTTGAGCAGTTCGCCGATCACTTCACCGCTGGCGTAGTACGAGGTGGTTTCCTTGGCTGGCAAGAAGGCCTTGGGCATCTCGGCCAGCGGGATGTTGTAGACGCCGCTGAGCTGGTCCTTGACCTCGGCCGGCGGGATGCCCATGAACTTGCCGATGATCTTGGCGGCGTCGTCGGGCTTGGCCTTCATGTAGGCCAGGCCGTCGAGGTAGGCCTTGATGATGCCGTTGATCGGCGCCGGCTTGGCCTTGATGACCTTGTCGTCGAACACCAGCACGTCGGCGATCAGGCCGGGCGCATCCTTGGAAGAAAACACCACCTTGAACTTGTTGCCACTGCCCTGGCTGAGGATCTGCGACAGGCTGGGTTCGTAGGTCACGCCCACGGGCAGCTGGCCGGAGGCCATGGCGGCGGGCACGGCTTCGGGCGTCATGCTGACGGGGCTGATGTCCTTCTCGCCCAGGCCATGGACCTTGAGCGCGTACGACAGCAGGAAGTCGCTGGGCGAGAGCGGGTTGTAGCCGATCTTCTTGCCCTTGAAGTCCTTGACCGACTTGACCGAGGCATCGGCCACGATGGCGTCGCCTCCGTTGGAGTAGTCGATGGGCATGACCACCTTCATGGCCTTGCCGGCCGCGACCTGGCCGACCACCTGGTCGTAGGTCAGCATGCCGCCGTCGACCGCGCCCGAGGCGATGGCCGGGGGAATCAGCGCCGGGTCGGTGAAGACCTGCAGCGAAACCTTGAGGTTGTATTTCTTGAACAGGTCCAGCGACTCGGCCACGTAGAACGGGCCGTAGCCGATCCACACGACGGTGGCGATCTTCATGCTGGTGACGCCCTGCGCGAACGTGGTGGCGGCTGCCAGCGACAGCGCTGCACCCAGCGCGGGTTTGAGGAGTCGGCCGAGCACGGAGGGAGAGGCTGCGGACGGGGAGAAGAGACCTGCCAGTTTCATAGGGAAGCTCCATGGAGTGGGACAAGACGCAGGAGAGACGATCAACGTCGTTCTCCCGGGCTTTTGTCCCTCCGTGGAGCCTGCGATCAGGCCGGTCCACTCTCGGACCAGACCCTGCGCTGCCGCAGACGGAACCCTAGTGGACCTACGCACGAGCCGCTGCAACAACCGTGTGCAGACCGCTCTCCATGCTGCCTCCACCTATGCACGGAGCGTGCCAGGCACGTGCGCACGGTTTTGCACCAAAGCACGGCACGAACGGCACGACACCCCACCCGCGCCGCGCTGACCGCGGCTGAAACTGGTGCATGCCGCCACCGGTGACCGGCCCGGCCCCCTCAGCGCAGCGCCAGCGAATCGCGCTTCCACGCCGGGTCGGCCCAGCGGTTGAAGGGCCCCAGCGCGTCCGGGTCGAAGGCGGTGCGCTCGGGCAGGCCGGTGGCCACGCGCACCACCTCGAAACGGCGAACGGTCTTGCCTTCGGCCAGCGCTTCGCGCGCCACCAGCAGGCGCTGGCCGCCCGGTTCCCAGCCCGCGAATTCGGCATAGCCCGCACCGGGCTGCAGCGGCGCCGGGGGCAGCACCTGCACGCCCCAGTCCTGGCCCTCGCGGCGGAACACCCAGAGCTCGCGCCAGCCGTCCACCGGCTGCACCGCCAGCGCCAGCGCCGTGCCTTCCCGGTTGGGCGCGGCCGAGGCCGCCCACACCTGGCCCCAGGTGCAGCGCTCGGCCAGGGCGGGGGCATCGGCCCGGGCGCGGAGGTCGCGCAACGCGACGCAGGTCTGGCCGTCGTCGGTGCGGCGGGTCGCCACCGCCAGGCGCCCCGGCGCCGCCGCGGGCCCGGCGGCGGCCCAGCGCACGGCGTTGACGCGCACCGCGGCGGCGTGGAAGCGCGCCAGGTCGTCGTCGGCGATAGCGGTCTTGTCGACACGGCCCACCGCCCGGAGCGCGGTTTCAGTGGCCCTGCCCGCGGCGGCAGCGTCGCCGCGCTGGGCCCGCGCGAACGCGACGCGGCTCCACACCTCGGCCTGGCGCGTGGCCAGCCGGGCCCGCCAGTGCGGGGCCAGGCCCGGCGTGTCGGCACGGTCCAGCACGTCGGCCAGACCTTCGTCGAGCGCCTCGCGCTCGGCCTGGCGTGGGGGCAGGTCCTGGCACTCGGCGCGGGTCAGCGCCAGCGCGGCACGGGCACGCTGTTCGGGCGTGGCCGCCGGCAGCGCCAGCAGGCGGCGCTGGGCGTCGCCTTCGTAACAGACCGTCACGCGACCATCGCGTTCGTGCGAGCGCAGCGCCACGCCGTGGCGGCTGGCCACGTCGGTGTGGGCGCTCAGCCAGGGGTCGGCGCTGGCCGCGTTGGCGCGGTCGGCCAGGCGGTCTGCCAGTTGGCCCACGGCGTCGAAGACGGCGGCCCCTTCGGCGCCCTGCAAGGCGGCGGCGGGCAGGGCCTGGATGCTGGCGGCCGCCAGCGCCAGCCCGAGCGGCTCCGCGCCCGGCTGCCCGCTCACGAAGGCCAGCAGCGCCAGCAGTTGCGGCGCCTCGGTTGCGGCCACCGACACCGGCATCACCAGCGTGCTGTGCACATACCCGCCGCGCTCGCGGTGGTGGTCCCAGACCTGGACGAAGTCGCCGCGCGTGGCCCGGATTTCGAGCACCTCGCCGCGCCAGAGATGGGCCAGGCTGGCGGCGCTCTCGCGCGGCGCGGCGCGCAGGGCCACACGGTCGCGGGTGACCAGGCCGGCGGTGGGAGCCGACGCCGCGATGCCCGCCACGGGGGCCGGCGCAGCCGCCCGGGCCGACAGCAGCACGCCCGTCAGCGCCATGGCCAGCAAGGCCGCCCAGAGGTATTTGACCCAGCGGTGCATGTCATTCCTCCCCATCGTCCAGGCCCTGCCGGCCCCGGCCGGCGCTGGCCACGGTCCCGAGCAGGCCGCTGCCGATGAAGCCGTCCTGCGAGGGCGGCGCGATGATGACCTGCACCTTGTCGCTCAGGCGGTCGGCCATGGTCTTCTGGATCAGCAGCGGGTGCCTGGTGATCAGCGCGCCTTCGAGCGCCATCTGCTCGGCGTTGACCTTGCCGATGTTCTTGAGCCGGTAGGCCTCGGCGTCGGCCAGCTTCTGACGGGCTTCGGCCTCGCCGGTGGCCTCGATGCGGCGGGCCTGCGCTTCGCCCTCGGCCAGCTTGACGCGCGCCACGCGCGCCGCCTCGGCTTCGAGCTGGCGCTGTTCCACCTGGCGCTGCTTGAGCGGCAGCACGTGCTTCATCGCCTCTTCCTGCGCCTTGGCGGCGATCACCTGCTCGCGCGCCGCGGCTTCGGCCGCCACCTCGCGCCGCGCCTTGTCGGCCGCCGCCGCCAGCTCGCTTTCCTTGACCTGCTTCTCGCGCAGCTCCAGCGTGTAGCGCATCTTCTCGGCCGACAGGCCTTCGGTCAGCAGCCCTTCCATGCCACGGCGGTAGTCCTCCGGCAGATCGATCTTGCCGATGGTCACCGACCGCAGCAGCAGGCCGTCGGCCGCCAGGCGCTCGCGCAACTGGCCTTCGATGGTCTGTTCGATCTGCGCGCGCTGCGACGAAAAGATCTCGCGCACCGTGTGCCGTGCCACGATCTTGTAGACCGTGGCCTGCACCGCCGGCTCGATGACGCGGGCATCGAGGTCGGGCACGAAGGCCACCGCGCGCGGACCGGCCAGGCGTGCCGGATCGATGGCGTAGCGCACGCGCAGGTCCAGGCCGATGGACAGGCCCTCGACCGTCTGCGCCGGCGCCGGGCCGTCGGCCGTGGCCATGGCGGCGGCCTGCCAGGTGCGGTCCTGCAGCGACCAGCTCACCGCCTGGTGCACGCCGGGCAGCACCCACACCGGCCCTTCGCGCCAGACCGTCACGGCGCCGCTGAGCTGGCTGGTGCGCACCACCCGGTGCCCGGGCTCGACCGGCAGCACCGGCGGGCGGGTCACCAGCACATAGGCCGCGCCGGCCGCCAGGGCCAGCGTGCCCAGGGTCAGGAGCAGGGGCGCCAGCGGCAGCGCCGGGCGCGCCGCCGGCACCGGGGCGTAGCGATCGACCGGCTCGGCCTCCTCCGAAACGGGCGCGCCTTCGGGGTCCGGCGCAGGCCGGCGGCCCAGCGCCGCCCGGACCGATTCAGACAGGTTCTTCCAACGTGGCCACATGGGCTTCTCCTCCGGTTTTCGGGGCCAACCCACCGCGGGTTCGCCATGGCCTGCATCGTTGCGGAAGCCGCCGGAAGTCTCAATGCGGCCGGCGGGTGGCTTGGCGGACGGGCGCGGAAGAAAAACTCACAGGCCTTGCGCGCAGCGCGCTTCGATAATCGGCGCCATGGACACCATCGCCGTGATTGAGGACGACCGCCCGACCAGCGACCAGTTGGCCGGCTGGATCCGGGCCGCGCGCCCGGAACTGACCGTCCACCAGTGGCACGACCGCGACAGCGCCGAAGCCGCCCTGGCGCGCGAGCGCTACGACCTGGTGGTGCTCGACATCGAGCTCGGCCGCGAGCGCCACGCGGGCGTGGCCGTCATCAACACCATCAACAAGCTGCACCAGGGCACGCCGGTGCTGGTGGTCTCGGCGATGCCGGCGGCGATCTACCGCGGCATCATGAAGGCGCTGGACGCCTGGGACTACCTGCAGAAGACCCACTTCGACGAGGCCGAATTCGTCGAAACCTTCCTCGACATCCTGCGCGCCTCGCGCGCCCGGCGCGGCAGCGACCCCGAACCCGCCACCGAAGACGGGCTGAGCCTGGACCCGCTGTGGCAGCGCAACCCGACCTGGCGCGGCCAGCGCATCAACCTGCCGCTGACGGCGCAGCGCATCCTGGCCACGCTGGTGCAGAAAAAGGGCCAGACGGTGAGCTACGAAGAGCTGTACGAGGTGGTCAAGAGCGGGCGCAACCGCGACAACGTGCGCAAGCACGTGAGCGCCATCCGCGACGCCTTCCGCGACCTCGACCCGGCGTTCGACGCGATCGAGAACGTGCCGATGCGGGGCTTCCGCTGGTCGAGAGGATGAAGCACCCCCTGCGCCGCTTCGCGGCATCCCCCTCTCCTTCACCCTCTCTCGCCTGCGTCGGGAAGGGGACCGCACCAACAGTCTGGCGAAGCCGGTTCCGCGGTACGCCTCGACAAAGCACGCGCGCCGGGGGATTTCGGGTCGCATGACATGAAACTGGGGCCACTGGACCTTCCTTCGCTGCCCGCGCTGGCGCTGCCGCGGCTGCCGCTGTCGGCGTTCCGCCGCCGCCTCGTCTTCCACGGCGTGTTCCTGCTGCTGGCGCTGGCCGTGGTGGTGCTGGCGGTGACGCTGCTGGCCGAAGAAAAGCAGCGCAGCCGCGACCGCTACGAGTCGGGCTTTCGCCAGCGCCTGTCGACCCTGACCGCACAACTGCGGCACCCGACCGGGCAGCTCGCGCTCATCAACGCCGGCGCCGCGCCGGCCGCCGGGCCAGGGCGCGTGCCCGTGGTGCTGCCGTTTTCGGCGCTCGACTATTCGGACCCGTTCAAGGCCCGGCAAGCGGTCGAAATGAGCGGCTGCGCCGTGCACTGGTCCGAAGACGGCGGACAACTGTGCGTGGGCGTGGGCAACAGCGCCTACGCGGGCGGCGTGGTCTATCTGGTGGCCGACCTGGTGCTGCCGCCGGCCCTGCCGCGCGAGCGCGGCACGCTGGCCCTGGACGGCGTGAGCCATGCGGTGATCCGGGCCGACACCACGCAAGGCAGCGAACGCTGGGTCGCGCCGCTCGAAGCGCCCGCCGACGGCCCGGTGGCGCAGGACGACGGCGGCCTGCGCGGGCGCCTGACGGGTTTCGCCGGCGAGGGCCGCATGCTGGTCAAGGGCTCGCGGCCGGTGCGCGATTTCCGCGGCTGGCTCTGGCAGGAGGCCAGCTGTGCTCAGCCCGAGCAGGCGCTGCCCGGTTGCGCGCGGCGCACCCTGCTGTCGCTGCGCGTGCCGATCGAGGCCTGGCGCCGGGCCCTGTTCGCCAAGGGCCAACGCACCTGGCCGCCGGCCGACCTGGACCAGACCCGGCTGCGGCTGCAATGGATCGGGCCGGCCGGCGAGACGCTGTTCGACAGCGACCGCGCCGGGGCCGTGCAGCCGTTTTCGCTGCAGCACCTGGCCGCCACGCTGTCGGCCGGCGAGACGCTGCGCATCGAACGCCTGGGCCCGGGCGAGCCCCAGCTGGTGACCGCGCTGCGCGGCCAGGACAGCCCCGAAGCCGCCGCGCCCTGGCTCACGCGCCTGGTGCTGCGCCTGCCGTCGGCCGACACCCGCACCCAGGTGCAGGCCAGCGAAACCGTCAACACCTCCAGCGGCCGCTACCAGTTGCGCCTGAGCGGCGAGTTGGCCAGCGTGGACCGCAACCTCAGCGCCACCGCCACCCGCATGAGCGGCTTCGTCGGCGCGATGCTGGCCGCCATCGCGCTGGCCTGGCTGCTGATCGAGGTCGGCCTGATCCGCCGCATCGCGCTGCTGACGCAGCGTGCCGCGGCGCTGAACTACAACATGAAGGACCCGCAGATCGAGCGCCGCCTGGGCGATCTGGACGTGAGCGACATGGCCGGCCGCGACGAGATGGGCATCCTGGCCAGCACGCTGGCCGCGCTGCTGCAGCGCGTCAAGGAAGGCGTGCGCCGCGAGCACCTGCGCAACGAGCAGGAGCGCGAGATGTGGCACGCCGTGGGGCACGAAATCATGTCGCCGCTGCAGTCGCTGATGGTGCTGCACGGCGACCCGCAGGACCCGAGCCACCGCTACGTCAGCCGCATGCAGCAGGCGGTGCGCGTGCTCTACGGCAGCGCCTCGCCCAGCGAAGCCATCACCTCGGCCACGGTGGACATCGATGCGCTGGACCTGAACGCGTTCCTGGCCCACGTGGCCGAAAACGCGCCCTACGCTGGCATCGCCGACGTGCGCTACATCCGCGCGCCGGACCCGGTGTGGGTGCAGGCCGACGAGCACTCGCTGGAAGACGTGGTGACCCACGTGCTGCGCAACGCCGACCGCTACCGGCTCGCGGGCACGCCCGTCACGCTGAGTCTGGACACCAGCGATGCCGCCATGGCCCGCGTCGGCATCCACAACCAGGGCCCCGCCATCCCGCCCGAACTGCGGGAACGCATCTTCGAATTCGGCGTGACCGACGGTGCCGCCACCGGCGCGGGCGAAGGCCGGGGCCAGGGCCTGTTCGTGGCCCGCACCTACCTGGCGAAAATGGGGGGCACCATCGCCGCCACCCACACCGGGGACGGCGTCCGTTTCGACATCCGCCTGCCCCGCACCACCGTGCACCCGTTTCCATGAGCCGCATCGCCGTCATCGACTTCGAAACCACCGGCATCTCGATCAGCCAGGGCAGCCGCGCCACCGAGGTCGCCATCGTGCTGATGGAGAACGGCCAGCCGGTGGACCGCTACCAGAGCCTGATGAACGCGGGCGTGTCCATCCCGCCCTTCATCACCCAGCTCACCGGCATCACCAACGCCATGGTGGCCGCCGCCCCGCCGGCCACGCAGGTGATGGCCGAGGCCGCGCGCTTCGTGGGCGACACGCCCATGGTGGCGCACAACGCCGGCTTCGACCGCCGCTTCTGGCAGGCCGAACTGGCGCTGGCCGGCCTGCCGGCGCCGCAGCCGTTTGCCTGCACGGTGCTGCTCTCGCGCCGGCTCTACCCCGACGCGCCGAGCCACAAGCTGGGCATGCTGGCCGAACGCTTCGCGCTGCCGCGCAACGGCGCCGCCCACCGGGCCCTGGTCGACGCCGAAATGGCCGCGTGGCTGCTGGTGCGCATCCAGCACGACCTGCGCGAACGCCACGGTGTGGCCGAGCCGGACCACGCCTTCCTGTGTGCCCTGCAGACCTGCACGACCAAGGCGCTGCCGCGCTTCCTCGCGGCCAACGGCCGCCGGCCGGTGCACTGAGCCGACGACCTGGCCCGTTCGCGCCCTCAGGCGTCGGCCGACGGGGCAGCGGCCGGCGGCGGAACGGTCTCCGGCACCGCTTCGGCGTCCAGCGGCGGGTGGGCCAGCGATTCGGGCGGGCCCTTCTGGCGGCGGTTCAGCCGGCCCTGGGCCAGGTAGTGGCCCATGCGCCAGATGTGGTGAGCGCTGCGTTCGATCCAGCGGTAGCTGTCGGTGCGGCGCAGGGCGTCGGACGCGCCCGCGGCGCCGCTGGCCGCCTGGCCCAGCACGGCCTGGCGGTGCTGGTTGGACAGGCCCGTCAGCGCCACGGCCTCCAGCTCCAGCGCGTCCAGGCTGGCGGCCAGGTCGCGCGCGGCCAGCCCGCGCCGCGCGATGTCGGCGATGCGGTGGCAGGGCGTCGTGGCCCAGGCGTAGTCGGGGCCGCCCAGGGGCGCCGTGGCCTGTGCCAGGTCGTGCAGGCGCGTGCGCAGGCGCAGCAGGTGGTCGATGGCATGCAGCTGGGCGATGCGCGAGGCGGCGCTCGCCTCGTCGCCGGCCGGCAGCTCGATGCGGCCCACGAAGTCGTAGACGCGGTCGATTTCCCCGTCGAGCGCGCGCAGGCGCTCGGCCAGCGCGCTGCCGTCCTCGTCGCGCAGCCGGGCCTCGAAGATCGCCAGCGCCTCGCCGGCGAGGTGTTCGAGCGCGCGCTCGGACGCTTCCAGCGCCACGTCGGGCAGGGTCAGCAGGCTGGCGTCTAGGCGGGCCGTGGCGGCGCTGCCGGTGTCGGGCACCAGGCGTTCGATCCAGCGCGAGAACGGCCCCGCCACGGGCAGGAACAGCAGCACGCCCACGGCGATGAACAGGGTGTGGAAGGCGGCCAGGGAACTGGCCCCGGCGTCCAGCCCCATGTGCGCGTTCAGCCAGCCGATGGCGGTGTGGAACAGCGGCAGCAGGGCGATGGCGATGATGCCCGCGCCGGCGTTGAACAGCACGTAGGCCAGCGCCGTGCGCTTGGCGTGCACGGTGCCGCCGATGGCCGAGATGACGCCGGTGAGCGTGGTGCCGATGGCCGCGCCCACCACCAGGGCCGCCGCCTGGTCGAAGTTGATCACCTGGCCATGCAACGCCGTCAGCGTGGTGGCGATGGCGGCCGTGGACGACTGCATGATGGCCGTCATCGTCAGCCCGACCAGCATCACCGCCATGCGTGCGCCATAACCGCCCACCGGCAGCGAGGCCAGGTTGAACACCGTCGACAGCGCCTGCATGCCTTTGGAGAGGGTGTCCAGCCCGGTGAACATGAGCCCGAAGCCGGCCAGCGCCAGGCCCAGTTCGGTGATGCGGCCGCGCCCCAGCAGCTTGAGGAAGGCGCCGACGCCGATCAGCGGCATGGTGTAGTAGCCCAGGCTGATCTTGAGCCCCAGCCCGGCCACGATCCAGCCGGTGGCGGTGTTGCCCAGGCTGGCGCCGATCAGCACGCCGATGGCCTGCGAAAAACCGATCAACCCCGCGCTGACGAAGCCGATCAGCGTCACCGTGGTGGCGGTGGAAGACTGCACCAGCATGGTCACCACGGTGCCCGAGGCGAAAGCCCGGAACGGGCTGCCGGTGAAGCGGATCAGCGCCCGCTGCAGCGCGCCGCCGGCAAAACCGACCAGGCCTTGCGACATCAGCATCATGCCGATCAGGAACAGGCCGAGGCCGCCGGCAAAAGGAAACAGGATCTCCGTCATCGCTCGATTGTCGCCAACCGCCGGGCGCCTTCCGGGCGCGAAATGCGGCCGGTGGCGGCTTGCGGGCGCCACCAGCGGCTGCGGGCCTGGCCTTGCTCTGTTAAGGTTTCAAGCATCCGTGACTTTTTCCACCCCGCGCCAGGAACCCGCTCCCGATGCCGCACGACGTCAGCCTGATTGCCACCATCGCCGCCGGCTTCGGCCTGGCGATGGTTTTCGGCCTGGTCGTCAGCCGCCTGGGCATGCCGCCGCTGGTGGGTTACCTGCTGGCCGGCATCGTCATCAGCCCGTCAACCCCGGGCTTCGTGGCCGACCTCGGGCTGGCCGGCCAGTTGGCCGAGATCGGCGTGATGCTGCTGATGTTCGGGGTCGGGCTGCACTTCTCGCTCAAGGACCTGATGGCGGTCAAGCGCATCGCGGTGCCAGGCGCGATCGTGCAGATTGGCGTGGCCACGCTGCTGGGCATGGGCGTGGCCATGCTGTGGGGCTGGTCGCTCGGCGGCGCCATCGTGTTCGGCCTGTGCCTGTCGGTGGCCAGCACCGTGGTGCTGCTGCGCGCGCTCGAAGCGCGCGGCCTGCTCAAGTCGGTCAACGGCCAGATCGCGGTCGGCTGGCTGGTGGTGGAAGACCTGGTGATGGTCATGGTGCTGGTGCTGCTGCCGGCCCTGGCCGGGCTGCTGCAGGAAAGCACCGCAGCCACCGACCTGGCCCCCACCTCGCTGCGCGAGATCTGGGCCACGGTCGGCATGACGCTGGCCAAGGTCACGGCCTTCATCGTGCTGATGCTGGTGGTGGGCCGGCGCGTGCTGCCCAAGCTGCTGTGGTGGGTGGCGCGCACCGGCTCGCAGGAGCTGTTCACCCTGGCCGTGGTGGCCACGGCCGTGGGCGTGGCTTTCGGCGCCGCCAAGCTGTTCGACGTGTCGTTCGCGCTCGGGGCCTTCTTCGCCGGCATGATGATGCGCGAGTCCGAGTTCAGCCACCGCGCCGCCGACGAATCGCTGCCGCTGCGCGACGCCTTCGCGGTGCTGTTCTTCGTGTCGGTGGGCATGCTGTTCGACCCGGCCGTGATCTGGACCCAGCCCATCAAGCTGCTGGCGGTGGTGGTGATCATCCTGGTGGGCAAGACGGTGGCGGCTGTGGCCCTGGTGCTGCTGTTCCGCTACCCGCTGAACACGGCGCTCACGGTGGGCGCCAGCCTGGCCCAGATCGGCGAGTTCTCCTTCATTCTGGCCGGCCTGGGCGTGGCCCTGGGCCTGATGCCGGTGGAAGGCCAGAGCCTGGTGCTGGCCGGCGCGCTGATTTCCATCGCGCTCAACGCCGCCGCCTTCACGCTGTCCGAGCCGCTGCGGCTGTGGATTCTGGCGCGCTCCGCACTCGCCCGCCGGCTGGAGCTGCGCGATGACCCGCTGGCCGAGCTGCCCACCAGCACCGACCAGCGCCTGCTCAGCGGCCAGGTGGTGCTGGTCGGCTACGGCCGCGTGGGCCGGCGCATCGCCGGCACGTTGCGCGAGCGCGGCCTGCCCTTCGTGGTGGCCGAACAGAACCGCGAGCTGGTGGACGCGCTGCGCCGCGACGGCATGGCCGCGGTGAGCGGCGACGCCGGCACGCCCGAGGTGCTGATCCAGGCGCACATCGCGCGCGCGGCGATGCTGGTGGTGGCCATCCCCGACACCGTCAATGTGCGCAAGATGGTCGAGATCGCACGCACGCTCAACCCCGGCATCGAAGTGGTGCTGCGCACCCACAACGAAGAAGAAGCCGCGCTGCTGCGGCAGGAGAGCCTGGGCGAAGTCTTCCTGGGCGAACACGAACTGGCGCGCGGCATGGCCGCCCACATTCTTTCGCGCGTGGCCGTGCCGGCCGCCGCCCAACCGCCCAAAGCATGAAGGACACCGATCCGGCCGCCCTGGCCACCACGCCCTGGCACACCCTCTCCCCCAGCGACACCGCCGCCCGGCTGGCGGTCGATCCGGCGCTGGGGCTGGCCCCACCGGCCATCGCCGAACGCCGGCAGCGCCACGGCCCCAACCGCCTGCCCGAAGCGAAACGCCGGCCGCCCTGGCTGCGTTTTCTGGGGCAGTTCCACAACCCACTGATCTACGTGCTGCTGGCCGCGGGCCTGACCACCCTGGCGCTGGGCCACCTGGTGGACGCGGGCGTGATCCTGGGCGTGGTGCTGATCAACGCGGTGATCGGCCACATCCAGGAAGGCAAGGCCGAGCGCGCGCTCGACGCGGTGCGCGGCATGCTGGCCGCGCACGCCACCGTGCTGCGCCAGGGCGAGCGCCAGCAGATCGACGCCGGCGACCTGGTGCCCGGCGACGTGGTGCTGCTGGAGGCGGGCGACAAGGTCCCGGCCGACCTGCGCCTGCTGCAGGCGCGCAACCTGCGCGTGGTCGAAGCGGCGCTGACCGGTGAGTCCGCCCCGGTCGACAAGGACACCGCCGCGACCGCCGCCGACGCGGGCGTGGGCGACCGCCGCGGCCTGTGCCATTCGGGCACGCTGGTGGCCTGCGGCACCGGTTGTGGCGTGGTGGTGGCCACGGGCGCGCAGACCGAAATCGGCCGCATCGGCACGCTGGTGGGCGAGGTCCGGACCCTGGCCACGCCGCTGACGCGCCGACTCGACCGCTTTGCCCGCCAGATCACCGCCGCCATCCTGGCCGTGTCGGTGCTGACCATGGCCTGGGGTCACTTCGTGGCCGGCATGGCCCCGCTGGAGCTGTTCCTGGCCGTGGTCGGCCTGGCGGTGGCGGCCATTCCCGAAGGCATGCCCGCGGTGGTGACCATCGTGCTGGCCATCGGCACCCGCGTGATGGCGCGCAAGCAGGCCATCGTAAGGCGCCTGCCGGCGGTGGAGTCGCTGGGTTCGGTCACCGTGATCTGCAGCGACAAGACCGGCACGCTCACACGCAATGAGATGACCGCCGTGCGCGTGGTGCTGGCCGACCGCGAACTGCGGATCACCGGCACCGGCTACGCGCCCAACGGCAGCTTCCTGATGAACGACCAGGTCTGCCAGACCTGCGACAGCGCGGCGCTGCAGGCGCTGCTGCATTGCGCGCTGCTGTGCAACGACGCACGCGTTCACCGCGACGAAACCGGCGAATGGCGCATGACGGGAGACCCGACCGAAGGCGCGCTGATCACGCTGGCGCACAAAGGCGGGCTGGATGCCGCTGAGGGCATTCAGGCCCACCCGCGTGTGGACGCGATTCCGTTCGAGTCCGAGCGCCAGTACATGGCCACGCTGCACCACGACCACGCGGGCCACCACGAGGTCTTGCTCAAGGGCGCGCCCGAACGCGTGCTGGCGCTGTGCACGACGCAGGCCGGCGGCCAGCCGCTGGACGCTGCGCACTGGGCTGCTGCCCTCGAACGCGCCGCCAGCGCGGGTGAACGCGTGCTGGCGCTGGCGCGTGCCGACTGGCCCGCCGACCACGCCGAGATCGACATCGCCGACATGCGGCCGCGCTTGGAGATGCTGGGCCTGGTCGGCATCATCGACCCACCCCGCGACGAGGCCATCGCCGCCGTGGCCGAATGCCAGCAGGCCGGCATCCGCATCAAGATGATCACCGGCGACCACGCCGTCACCGCCGCCGCCATCGGCCGCCAGCTCGGCCTGCAGGCCGGGCACGCGCTCACGGGCGACGTCATCGCCACCCTGGACGCGGCCGCCCTGCGCCGCGCCGCGCAGGACACCGACGTGTTCGCGCGCGCCAGCCCCGAGCACAAGCTGCGCCTGATCGCCGCGCTGCAGGCCGAAGGCCACCTGGTGGCCATGACCGGCGACGGCGTCAACGACGCACCCGCGCTCAAGGCCGCCGACGTCGGCGTGGCCATGGGCGGCAAGGGCACCGACGCCGCGCGCGAAGCGGCCGACCTGGTGCTCACCGACGACAACTTCGCCACCATCGCGCGCGCCGTGCGCGAAGGCCGCGTGGTCTACGACAACATCAAGAAGTCGCTGATGCACATGCTGCCCACCAACGGCGGCGAGGCGGGCGTGATCCTGCTGGCCATCTTCGCCGGCCTGCCGCTGCCGGTGACGGCCGCGCAGATTCTCTGGGTCAACACCGTCACCTCGGTCACGCTGGCGCTGTCGCTGGCCTTCGAGCCGGCCGAACCCGGTGTGATGCGGCACGCGCCGCGGTCGCCGGGCGAGTCCATCATCACGCGCGCACTGGGCACGCGCATCCTGTACGTGATCGCGCTCATGGTCGCGGCCACGTTCTGGGTCTTCCACTGGGAGTTGGCCCGGGGCGCGGCGCTGGAGACCGCGCGCACCGCCGCCGTCAACACCATCGTGGTGTGCGAGCTGTTCTACCTGTTCAACGTGCGCCACTTCACGCGCCACGCCTTCCGGTGGGAAACGCTCACCGGCAACCGCGTGGCGTTGGGCGTGGCCCTGCTGCTGGTGCTGCTGCAACTGCTGTTCACCTACGCCCCCACGCTGCAGCAGCTGTTCCGCAGCACGCCGCTGTCCTTGTCGTCGTGGACCATGATCGTGGCCATCGGCGCCGGGCTGTTCGTCCTGGTGGAACTGGAAAAGGCGTGGCTGCGCCGCTCGAACGTGGACCGCCTCTGACGCGGCCCGCCCTTGCAAGGAGACCCGACATGCCGACGATCCGACACATCCTCGCCGCCACCGACCTGTCCGCCAGCGCCCGGCACGCGGTCGACCGGGGCTTCGGTCTGGCCGCCGCCACCGGCGCCCGCCTGACGCTGGCACACACGCTCGGCCCCGATGCGCTGGCCCCCCTGCGCGCGCTGCTCGGCAGCCAGGCCGACGACGTGGTGCAGCAGGCCACGGCACGCCAGCGCGAAGCGATGGAGGCGCTGGCCCGCGACCCGGCCCGGCCGCACGGTGTGGCGGTCGACATCCGCCTGGAAAACGGCGCGGCCGGCAGCGCGCTGCCGGCGCTGGCCGCCACCACTGGCGCCGACCTGATGGTGCTGGGCGCGCGCGGCGACAACCCGCTGCGGCACATGGTGCTCGGCTCCACCGCCACGCGCGTGCTGCGCCACAGCCCCTGTCCGGTGCTGCTGGCGCGCCAGCCCGATGCGGCCCCCTACCGGCGCGTGCTGCTGCCGATCGACTTTTCGCCCGCGTCGGCGCTGCAGATCCGGCTGGTGCGGACGCTGGCGCCGCAGGCCGGCCTGGTGCTGCTGCACGGCTTTGAAGCGCCCTTCGAAGGCCTGCTGCGCTACGCCAGCGTCTCCGCCGACATCGTGGCGCAGTACCGCGCCGAGGCGCGCGAGCGGGCGCTGCAGCAGTTGCGGGCCCTGGCTGCGGCCGAGGGCTTGCGCGAAGGCGACTACACGAGCTGGGTCGGTCATGGCGAGGCGGTCGGCCTGATCACCGCGCAGCAGGAACGCCTGGGCTGCGACCTGATCGCCATGGGCAAACACGGCACGCACGTGACCGAGGAGCTGCTGCTGGGCAGCGTGACCCGGCGCGTGCTCGACGAGAGCGACGCCGACCTGCTGGTGGTGGTGGAGCCGCAGCGGCCGGCCGTGGCGCCCGCCTGAAGGCGGCCGCTCAGAGAAAGCGCTCGATCAGCCGCCGGGAATGGCGGTCCAGCGCGAACAGGTCGCGCACCCGGAACACGGTGCCGTGCCCGCTGGTGATGAGCAGGCTGCCGCGCGCGCCGGGCAGGCGCCGGATGTCTTCTTCCGCCTTGAGCGCCAGCGTGGTCGGACCGCGGTCGGTCTCAACCTCCCAGAGGCTGGGCGTGGCGAAGGTCGAGACGCTGACGATGCGCTGGATCTCGGGCACGAATTCGCGCACCGCCAGCTCGGCCTCGATCAGCGCGCGCGTCTCGGCGGGCAGGTCGGCCAGGCGGTCGATCCACACCAGCTCGCGGCCTTCGGCGCTGACCAGCGACAGGCCTTCATCGGGCGCCGTGAGCGGAAAGGCGCGCACCGGCAGCGCGCCCACGTGCGCAACGCCGGCCGCGTCGGTGCACACCAGCCGGCCCAGCGGATCGCGCGCCAGGGTGAAAAAGGGCAGGGGAGAAGCGCTCATGCTCGGCTTTCGGCGGTGGGTCAGGCGGTGGGGCGGGACGGGGGCACAGGCTGGCGCGCCAGCAGCACGGCGTCGTGCTCGGAGTCGCCGTCGTCCTCCGCCTCGGCCTTGCGTGCCTGGGCTTCGTACAGGCGCCAGTACGCGCCCTGGCGCGCCATAAGCGTTTCGTGCGGCCCCACTTCGACGATCTCGCCACGGTCCATCACCACCAGCCGGTCGGCCTTGCGCAGCGTGGACAGGCGGTGCGCGATGGCGATGGTGGTGCGGCCCTGCACCAGGTTGTCCAGCGCCTTCTGGATTTCCTTTTCGGTCTCGGTGTCGACCGCCGAGGTGGCCTCGTCGAGGATCAGGAACTTCGGGTCGATCAGCAGCGCCCGCGCGATGCTGATGCGCTGGCGCTCGCCGCCCGACAGGCCCTGGCCGCGTTCGCCGACCAGCGAGTCGTAGCCCTGCGGCAGGCGCAGGATGAAGTCGTGCGCGTGCGCGGCGCGCGCGGCGGCCACGATCTGTTCGCGCGTGGCGTCGGGCCGGCCGTAGGCGATGTTTTCGGCGATGGTGCCGAAGAACAGGAAGGGTTCCTGCAGCACCAGGCCGATGTGGCGGCGGTAATCGGCCACGGCGATGCGGCGCAGGTCGATGCCGTCGACCTTGATCGAGCCGCCGCTGACGTCGTAGAAGCGGCACAACAGGTTGACCAGGGTGCTCTTGCCCGAGCCGCTGTGGCCCACCAGGCCGATCATCTCGCCGGGGCGGATGTCCAGGCTCAGGCGCCGGATAACAGAGCGGTTGCCGTAGCGGAAAGCCACATCCTCCAGCGTCACGCCGCCACTCAGGCCGGCTGGCGGCAGCGTCACCGGCTCGGCCGGCTCGGGCACGCTGGAGACGTGGTCGAGGATGTCGAAGATGCGCTTGGCACCGGCCGCGGCCTTCTGCGTCACGCTGACGATGCGGCTCATCGAATCGAGCCGGCCGTAGAAGCGCCCGATGTAGGCCAGGAAGGCCGAGAGCACGCCCACGGTGATCTCGCCGCGGCTGACCTGCCAGATGCCGAAGCCCCAGACCACCAGCAGGCCGATGTCGGTGAGCAGCGCCACCGTGGGCGAGAACAGGCTCCAGACCTTGTTGAGCCGGTCGTTGACCGCCAGGTTGGCCTGGTTGGCGTCGCGGAAGCGCCGCGCTTCGCGCCGTTCGGCGGCGAAGGCCTTGACCACGCGGATGCCGGGAATGGTGTCGGCCAGCACGTTGGTCACGTCGCCCCAGGCGCGGTCGATCTTCTCGAAGCCGGTGCGCAGCCGGTCGCGCACCACGTGGATCATCCAGGCGATGAAGGGCAGCGGCAGCAGCGTGACCAGCGCCAGCCAGGGGTTGATGGAAAACAGGATGGCGCTGGTCATGGCCAGCATCAGCACGTCGGTGGCGAAGTCCAGCGCGTGCAGCGAGAGAAACACCGAGATGCGGTCGGTCTCGGAGCCGATGCGCGCCATCAGGTCGCCCGTGCGCTTGGCACCGAAGTAGTCCAGCGACAGGCCCAGCAGGTGTTCAAAGGCGTGGGTGCGCAAATCGGCCGCGATGCGTTCGGACACCAGCGCCAGCACCCAGGTGCGCGCCCAGCCCAGGCCCCAGGCCAGCAGCGCCGAGCCCAGCAGACCGGACAGCAGCCACAGCACATAGACCGGATCGATGCGCTGGCCGTTCTGGAACGGGATCAGCACCTCGTCCATGAGCGGAATCGTCAGGTACGGCGGCACCAGGGTGGCGGCGGTGGCGGCCAGCGTCAGCAGGAAGCCGCTGAGCAGTTGGCCCTGGTACGGGCGCGCGAAGCGCCACAGCCGCAGCAGCACCCAGGTGCTGGGCGGGGTGTTGAGCTCGCGCGTGCAGACCGGGCATTCGTCGGAGTCTTCGGGCAGCGGGTGGTGGCACGAGGGGCAGTGGCCCGGGTCGTCGCCCGTCACGGGTGCCCCGTGCGCGCGGGCCTCCTGCAGCTGCTCGAAGCGCTTGGCCAGGCGCAGGGCCTGCACGTTGGCGCCCAGGGTGAAGCGCCAGCGCGCCCGCAGCGCCCCGCCGGCCTGCAGCTCCAGCGTGCCCACGCCCGCGTGGTCGGTGTGGCGCAGCACCAGGCCATCGGCCAGCGCAAAGGCCTGCCAGCGGCCTTCGCCGTCGCGGGCCAGCAGGCGTTGTTCGGTCAGCACCAGCAACCCCGGCACGAAGCGCAGCGCGTCGTCCAGATCGATCGCCAGCCGGGCCTGTTCGGTTTCGCCGGGCCAAAGCGCCTCGGCGCCGGATGGCGCGGGCGCCAGTGCCGGGGTGGTGGATCGAATGGGGGTCATGAAAACGGTGTCGTGAAAACCACTGGACGCGAATTTTCCATGATCTGAAAGCACCGGACACGGGCGGACGGTTCACAATATGGGATTGAGCGAGCAGCCGCTGGCCGGAGACACCGTGGCCTCGCCCCTGTCCACCACGCCATCATGCCCCTCGCCACGACCGAGATCCAACTCCTGCGCGTCACCTATCTGCGCGGCCCGAACATCTGGACATTCCGTCCGGTCCTGGAGGTCTGGCTGGACCTGGGGCCCCTCGAAGACTACCCCTCGAACCGGATTCCCGGTCTCTCGGACCGCCTGGTGGCGCTGCTGCCGGCGCTGGTGGAACACCACTGCGGGGTAGGCGAACGGGGCGGCTTTCTGCAGCGTCTGCACGAAGGCACCTGGGCCGGCCACATCCTGGAGCACTGCGTGATCGAGCTGCTGAACCTGGCGGGCATGCCCACCGGTTTCGGCCAGACGCGCAGCACCACCCGGCACGGCGTCTACCGCATGGTGTTCCGGGCACGCGACGAACAGGTGGCCCGCGTGGCGCTGGCCCAGGCCCATGCCCTGCTGACGGCCGCGATCCGCGACCAGGCCTTCGACGTGGCGGCCGCGGTGCGCGCCGTGCGCGACGCCATCGACGACAGCTACCTCGGGCCGTCCACGGCCTGCATCGTGGCCGCCGCCACCGACCGCCAGATTCCCCACATCCGCCTCAACGACGGCAACCTCGTGCAACTGGGCTATGGCGCACGCCAGCGCCGCATCTGGACCGCCGAGACCGACCGCACCGGCGCCATCGCCGAGGGCGTGGCCGGCGACAAGGACCTGACCAAGACCCTGCTGCAGGCGGTGGGCGTGCCGGTGCCCGAGGGCCAGGCCGTGACCAGCACCGCCGCCGCCTGGGAGGCCGCCTGCGACATCGGGCTGCCGGTCGCGGTCAAGCCCAGCGACGGCAACCATGGCCGCGGCGTGACGCTGGACCTGCGCGAGCAGGCCGACGTCGAGGCCGCGTTCGCGCTGGCCGACAGGCACGGCAGCGAGGTGCTGGTCGAACGCTGCATCCCCGGCAACGAGCACCGGCTGCTGGTGGTCGGGGGCGAAATGGTGGCGGCCGCGCGCGGCGAATCGGCCTGGATCACGGGCGATGGGCGCCACACCGTGGCCGAGCTGCTCGACCTGCAGATCAACACCGACCCGCGCCGCGGCACCACCGAAGACCACCCGCTCAACCGGCTGGACATCGCCGAAGACGGTGTGATCCGGCTCGACCTGCAGCGCCAGGGCCTCAGCCCCGAGACCGTGCCCGCCGCGGGCCGGCGCATCCTGATCCAGCGCAATGGCAACGTCGCCATCGACTGCACCGACGACGTGCACCCCGAAGTGGCCTACCTGGCCGGGCTCGCGGCGCGCACCGTCGGGCTGGACATCGCGGGCATCGACCTGGTGGCCGAGGACATCGGCCGGCCGCTGCACGAACAGGGCGGCGCCGTGGTTGAAGTCAACGCCGGGCCCGGCCTGCTGATGCACCTCAAGCCCGCCATCGGCCAGCCCCGGCCGGTGGGGCAGGCCATCGTCGAACACCTGTTCCCCACCAGCGAGGACGATGACGACAACGACCCGAACCCGGGCCGCATCCCGGTGGTCGGCGTGGCCGGCACCCGCGCCACGCCGCTGGTCGCGCGCGCCATCGCCTGGCTCACACGCCTGTCCGGCCTGTCCACGGGGCTGGCCTGTGCCGACGGCATTTTTCTCGGCCAGCGCCGCATCGAAGCCCCCGGGCCGGCGCTGGCGCGCGACTACTGGAGCGCCAGCCACCGGCTGCTGATGAACCGCAACCTGCGCGCGGCGGTGTTTGAAAACGGCCCGGGCCTGATCCTCGACGACGGCCTGCCCTACGACCGCTGCCTGATCGGCGTGGTCACCGACTTCGACGGCTGGCCCGACCTGGCCCGCCACGACGTGAGCGGCATCGGCGCCATGCGCAAGGTCATGCGCACCCAGATCGACGTGGTGCTGCCCGAAGGGGTGGGCGTGCTCAACGGTGACGACGAGTGGGTTGCCGACCTGGCCGAGCTGTGCGACGGCGAAGTCCTGTTCTACGGCCGCACCGGCGCGCAAGGCCCGGCCAAGGTGATCACCAGCCACCTCGAACGTGGGGGCCGGGCCGCCCTGATGGATGCGCAGGGCCTGGTGCAACTGGCCGGCAGCCAGGGCAGCGAGCCCATCACCCCGATCGACGTGGCCGGCCTGCTGGCCCGCCACGGCCGCGCCGACGAGCCCGCGCTGGCCGATGCCCTGCTGGTGGCGATTGCCGCCGCCTGGGGCTTCGGCATCGCGCCGGAACTCGTCGCCGCCGGCCTGGAAACCTTCGTGCTCCACCTGCCCCGCTGACCGCTTCCCCGCCCAGCCCCGACGCCGCAGCCGCCTGCCGCTCTCCCCCCAAAAAACCTACACGCCTTCCATGGACATCTCCCGCATCCGTGCGCTGCGCGGTCCCAACCTGTGGAGCCGCCAGACCGCCATCGAAGCCATCGTGGCCTGCGACGAACACGAACGCGCCCTGACCACGCTGCCCGGGTTCGAGCTGCGGCTGCGCACCCTGTTTCCCGGCCTGGGCAACCTGCGGCGCCAGCCCGACGAAGCCTCGCTGGCCCACGTGCTGGAAGCGGTGGCGCTGGCCCTGCAGGCGCAAGCGGGCTGCGTGGTCAGCTTCAGCCGCACCACCGAAACCGTGGAACGCGGCACCTTCCAGGTGGTGGTCGAATACACCGAAGAGGCGGTGGGCCGCCAGGCCCTGGCCGCGGCCGAAGCCCTGATTCAGGCCGCCCTGGCCGACCAGCCTTTCGATGTGGCGCAGACGCTGGCCGCGCTGCGCGAGCTGGACGAAGACGTGCGCCTGGGCCCGTCCACGGGCTGCATCGTGCAGGCCGCCGTGGCGCGCGGCATTCCCTACCGGCGCCTGACCAGCGGCAGCCTGGTGCAGTTCGGCTGGGGCTCGCGCCAACGCCGCATCTGGGCCGCCGAGGTCGACTCCACCAGCGCCGTCTCCGAATCCATCGCCCAGGACAAGGACCTGACCAAGACCCTGCTGCGCGCGGCCGGCGTGCCGGTGCCCCTGGGCCGGCCAGTGGACAGCGTCGACGAGGCCTGGGAGGTCGCGCAGGAGATCGGCCTGCCCGTGGTGCTCAAGCCGCAGGACGGCAACCAGGGCAAGGGCGTCACCGTCAACATTGTCAGCCGCGACCACCTCGAAGCCGCCTACCGCGTGGCGGCCGAAATCGGCCAGGTGATGGTGGAGAAGTTCCTGCCCGGCAGCGACTTCCGGCTGCTGGTTGTGGGCGACAAGCTGGTCGCGGCGGCGCGCCGCGATCCGCCGCACGTGATCGGCGACGGCGAGCACACGGTGCGCGAGCTGGTCGACCAGGTCAACACCGACCCGCGCCGGGGTGACGGCCACGCCACCTCGCTGACCAAGATCCGCATCGACGACATCGCGCTGTCGCGCCTGCAGATCCAGGGCCTGTCGCCCGACGACGTGCCCGAAGCCGGCCACCGCGTGGTGCTGCGCAACAACGCCAACCTGTCCACCGGCGGATCGGCCACCGACGTGACCGACGACGTGCACCCCGAAGTGGCCGCGCGCGCCGTGACCGCCGCGCGCATGATCGGCCTGGAAATCTGCGGCGTGGACGTGGTCTGCGAAACCGTGGGCCGGCCGCTGGAGGAACAGTCCGGCGGCATCGTGGAAGTGAACGCCGCGCCCGGCCTGCGTATGCATCTGTCGCCCTCCTACGGCAAACCCCGGCCGGTGGGCGAGGCCATCGTCTCGCGCCTGTACGCGCCCGACGACGACGGACGCGTGCCGGTGGTGGCCGTCACCGGCACCAACGGCAAGACCACCACCACGCGCCTGATCGCGCACCTGCTGGCCGCCAGTGGCCTGCGCGTGGGCATGACCAACACCGACGGCGTGTACGTCGACGGCCGCCAGACCGATTCCGGCGACTGCGCCGGCCCCAAGAGCGCGCGCAACGTGCTGATGCACCCCGACGTGGACGCGGCGGTGTTCGAGACCGCACGCGGCGGCGTGCTGCGCGAAGGCCTGGGCTTCGACCGCTGCCAGGTGGCGGTGGTCACCAACATCGGCGCCGGCGACCACCTGGGTCTGAACTTCATCACCACGGTGGAAGACCTGGCGGTGCTCAAGCGGGTGATCGTGCAGAACGTCGCCAGCGACGGTTTCGCCGTGCTCAACGCCACCGACCCGCACGTGGTCGCCATGGCCGGCGTGTGCCCGGGCGGCGTCATCTACTTCGCGGCCGACCGCCACCACCCGGTGCTGGCCACCCACCGCGCGCAGGGCCGCCGCTGCGTCTTCGTCGATGGCGGCCACATCATCGCGACCGAAGGCAACTGGCGCGAAAGCGTGTCGCTGCGCGACATCCCGCTGACGCGCGAGGGCAGCATCGGCTTCCAGGTGGACAACGCCATGGCCGCCATCGCCGCGGCCTGGGGCGTGGACCTGTCGTGGGAGGCGATCCGCGCCGGGCTGGCCAGCTTCGTCAACGACAGCGACAACGCCCCCGGCCGCTTCAACGTGATGGCCTACAAAGGCGCCACCCTGATCGCCGACTACGGCCACAACCCCGACGCGATGCGCGCGCTGGTGGCGGCGGTGGAGGCGATGCCGGCGCAGCGCCGCTCGGTGGTGATCAGCGGCGCCGGCGACCGGCGCGACGAAGACATTCGCGAGCAGACCCAGATCCTGGGCCGCGCCTTCGACGACGTCATCCTCTACCAGGACGCCTGCCAGCGCGGGCGCGAAGACGGCGAAGTGATCGCGCTGCTGCGCGAAGGCCTGGCCGACGCGCCCCGGACCACGCGGGTGGATGAAATCCGGGGCGAGTTCGTCGCCATCGACACCGCCCTGGAACGCCTGCAGCCCGGCGACCTGTGCCTGGTGCTGGTCGACCAGGTGGACGAGGCACTGGCCCACCTGGCCGCGCGCGTCGGGCAGGCGGGCTGAGCAGCGGCGCCGGTCGGGCACCGCGTTCGTTTATGCTTCCCGTCACCCCGGACTGAGGGGTATGACAGGGAGGAGAAAAACAGATGTCGATCCAGCACGTCTTTGCCCGCGGACTGGCCACGCTCGGCCTGCTCTGGGCGCTGGCCGCCTGCGCCACCGGACCGAAGCTGGTCTCGCACGCCTTCAGCTATGAAGGCTGGAACGACGGCTGGGCCCAACAAGCCGAACTGCTGGCGTTCAGCTACGGCGACCAATACGCACCAACGCGGGCCAACTCCCGGGATGACAAAGGCATAGGCAATTCATGGGGCGTCAACGGCCCCATGCCTGTGGGGGAATTCCTGTTCGTGAAGTGGCGGCTCAAAGCCACCGGTGAAGTCTTCGAGCAGCGCGTGGACC
>Ga0067045_1027633_pt1 | contig 77652 bp, 55 predicted proteins | sample TerdegcTABiofilm_FD_59184 | JGI IMG/M metagenome (GOLD analysis project Ga0067045, IMG submission 59184) | Combined Assembly of (Gp0054472, Gp0054536) Wastewater bioreactor microbial communities from Singapore -Terephthalate degrading... | reverse complement strand
CTTCAGCACTTTCAGCACTTTGCGGTATACTTGGTAACGGTCAGTCATGGGTCTCACTCCTTTGGTTGGGTCACCGCGGAGTATACCATGACTGACCTTTTAAATCAGATGTACGGTAGAGAATTTTGGAATAATAACACTGTTGGGGGAAACGGCAAGGTTGAAGTCCGAGACGCTATTCCCCTGACTCGTCCTCTCCCTCCGCAGCAGGCCCGGCCGAGATGAGCGGCACTAACGGGCGCAGAATATCCTGGTAGAGCACCACCACGGCCTGCTTGAGCACCGGTAACGCGGCCCACCCCACCAGTGGAACGCCAATGCCGGCCAGCGCGGAGAGCTGCAAGCCCCAACTGATCCCAATGAGCGGCCGGAGGGAGTCAAACGGCTCCCAGACTACCGCCAACAGCACCATCTGGAGCAGGCCGCCAATCAACAGCAGCGGCCCAGCGAATACAAGGCCGAGGAAAAGCCAGTCACCGAAGGGACGACCGCGCAAGGTCCAGAGCCAGTGCCAGAACCGCAGCGGGAAGGGCGTTTTTTGCCGCTTCTGCGCCCGGCGCAACGCCGCCGCGCCCCGGGTGCCGGCATCCAAGATGGCGCCTTCCAACTGCGTGCCCTGAAGCCGCACCCGATCGCAAGCAGCCTGGATCAGAATCGCGCCCCGCAGGTCAGCGCCGCTCAGGTCAGCCCCGGTGAGGGTAGCGTGCGAGAGGTCCGCCTTTTGCAGGTTCGCCCCCCGCAGATCGGCAAACGAGAGGTCCGCCGAGCTCAGGTCGGCGTGCATGAGATGGGCACGCTGTAAGATCGCGCGCCGCAAGCAGGCCCGGGAGAGGTCAGCGCCGACCAGGCGGGCCTGGGTCAGATCGGCGGCCGGCAGCTGGGCCTGCCCGAGCATGGCCCCTTTGAGCAGCGCGTGGGCCAGGTAAGCGTGAGAAAGCCGGGCCTCGGTCAGATCGGCCATCTGGAGGTTCATCCCGCGCAGATCGGCCTGATCCAATTGCGCCCCGCGCAGCGAGGCAGCCTCCATGGAGCAGCGACGAAACGCCGCCAGCCGGAAATCCACCCCATCGGCCAGGACGCGGCGCAGGTCCACCTGGTTGAACTGCGTGCCGTAAAAACTGCGGGGGGTCAGATCATGGCAGGAGAAATCTTCGTTTTGGATCACCCCGCCTTTAGAAGCTGAACAGGCACCCCCTGTAGTGGACATCCCCACCCCCTGATGGCCGGAATCATTTTCATTTTAGTAAGATGTCGGGCAATGTCAAATTCTAAGGGTGACGCCAGCTCTGGCAGTCAGGCGCTTTAGCGCCCTCTAACGCGCTAAAGCGCGCTACTACGAGCCAATTCTCATCCCACGGCTGGTGAACGCCAGGCCACGGTGAATTCCGCGACCAGCGCGGAGCAGGCGGCGGGCTTTCCCCTTGTCAAACAACCTGAGTATGTTATGATGACGGTTGTATGCCAGAGAGCCGGCCCGCAGCGGGCGGGCAGGGGCCATGGCCCCGGCAGATGCTTAATTGGGAAGAGAGAACCATGCAACGTACAATTGACATCCGGCGGATGACAGTGACGGCATTGATGGCCGCACTCATTTTCGTCCTGACCCGGCTGGTGCAGATTCCGACACCGGCGCGCGGGTACATTCACCTGGGAGACGCGGGGGTGGTCTTCGCCGCGCTGGCGTTCGGCCCGTGGGTGGGCGCGGTGGCCGGCGGTCTGGGAACGGCGTTAGCCGACCTGACCAGCCCCTACGCGCAGTGGGCAATCTTTTCGCTGGTGATCCACGGCGTCCAGGGGTGGGCCGTGGGGATGCTCGTGCAGCGGCGGCGCACCCCGCTCACGTTGACGTTAGCGGTGATCGCGAGCCTGGTCATTGTCGCCGGGGGCTACTTCGCGGCCGGAGCGCTGTTGGTGGGCGTCGGCGTCGCACTGACCGAGGTGGTCCCCAACGTCATCCAGGCGCTCAGCGGCGGCCTGATCGGGGTACCGCTCTTCGCCGCCGTCGGCAGCGCCTATCCACCGTTGTGGCGGTATCGCAACCGGCCCGAATAGCTGCCGTTTATGGCTCGCCGGCCGGGGGCTTCTCGGCCCCCTTGCCCCGGCGGCGCGGTCTCTCGGCCTCCGGGCTGGGTGGACAGAGCGCCTGCTCCAGCACGGGGCCCATCTGCTCCACCAGCACCACGTTCAGCCCCCGCAGGATCGCTTTAGGGATCTCCTGCAGGTCCTGGCGGTTGCGCTCCGGGATGACAACGGTCTTGACACCGGCGCGATGCGCAGCCAGCAGTTTCTCCTTCAGGCCGCCCACGGGCAGCACCCGCCCCCGCAGCGTGATTTCACCGGTCATCGCCACGTCATGGCGGACGGCCCGCTCGGTGAAGGCGGAAAAGAGTGCGGTGGCGATGGTGATCCCGCCGGAAGGGCCGTCCTTAGGGATGCCCCCTTCCGGGCAGTGAATGTGGACGTCCACCTTCTCAAACAGGTCCGGCGCCAGCCCCCAGGCCTCGGCCTGCGAGCGCAGGTAGGTGAAGGCCGCCTGGGCCGATTCCTGCATCACCTCGCCCATCTGCCCGGTCAACGTCAGATTGCCCTTGCCCGGCATGAGGGCCACTTCCACCGGCAGGAGGTCGCCCCCCTCCGGCGTCCAGGCCAGCCCCATCGCCACGCCGATCTGCGCCTCTTTTTCGGTGCGTTCCTGGGTGTAGCGCGCCGGGCCGAGGTATTTCGCTACCGCCTCCGCCGTGACCGTCGTCAGCGGGCGTTTGTCCTCGGCCAGGCGGCGGGCGGCCTTGCGACAAAGGCTGCCGAGCTCCCGTTCCAGGTTGCGGACGCCGGCCTCGTAAGTGTACTGCCGGATGAGGAGCCGCAGCACGGCCTCGGAGAAGTGCGGCGGGTGTTGCTCCAACCCGTTCACCTCTATCTGGCGCGGGATGAGGAACCGGCGGGCGATCTCTATCTTTTCCTCTTCGGTGTAACCAGGGAACTCAATCACCTCCATCCGGTCGTGCAGCGCGGGCGGGATGGTGTCTAACACGTTGGCCGTGGTGATGAAAAGCACCTGGGAGAGATCGTAGGCGAGCTCCAGGTAATGGTCGGAGAAAGCATGATTCTGCTCCGGGTCCAGCACCTCCAGGAGCGCCGCCGCCGGATCGCCCCGGAAGTCGGCCCCGAGCTTGTCAATCTCGTCCAGCATGAAGATGGGGTTAAGTGTCCCCGCGCGTTTCATCGTCTGGATGATCCGCCCGGGAAGCGCGCCGATGTAGGTGCGCCGGTGGCCCCGGATCTCCGCCTCGTCGCGGACGCCGCCCAACGAGACGCGGACGAATTCGCGGCCTAACGCCTCGGCGATGGAGCGACCCAACGAAGTCTTGCCGGTCCCCGGCGGCCCCACGAAGCAGAGAATGGTACTGCGGCTTTTGTCGGGCGCGAGTTTACGCACCGCGATATATTCCAGGATCCGCTCTTTGGCCTTCGGCAGCCCGTAGTGGCGCGACTCCAGCACCCGCTCGGCGTGGTTGAGGTCTAAATTGTCCTCGGTGGCCTTCGTCCAGGGCAGCTGGAGCAGCCAGTCTAAGTAGGTGCGGATGATGCCGGTCTCCGGCGCGAGCGGCGGCATCATGGCGAGCCGGCCCAGCTCTTCCTCCACGCGCGCCCGCACCGCCTCCGGCAGGTCGGCCTGCTCCGCCTGCTCGCGGAGGTGATTGAGGTCACGGGTGAAGGTGTCGGTCTCCCCCAGCTCATGCTGGATCGTGCGCAGCTGCTCGCGCAGGAAATACTCCCGCTGCGATTTATCTACCTCGGCCTGCACCTGGGTCTGGATCTGATCCTCCAGTTCCAGGACATCCAGCTCACGAGCCAGGTGTGCGCTGACCTTCTGGAGGCGTTCCACCGGGTTGAAGGTTTCCAGCAAGCTCTGGCGCGCCCCCAGGTCCAGAGTGATCATTTGCGCGATCAGGTCGGCCAGCGCGCCCGGATCATCCACGTTCATCGCGTAGATATAGGCCTCGTCGGGAAGGCTGCGGTTCAGCGAGACGACTTTCTCAAACTGGCCCAGCACCGCCCGCATCAGCGCTTCCACCAGGGGGGCGCGCTCCGTCACTTCGGCCACCGGCTCCACCAGTGCCAGCAGGAACGGCTCCTGCTGCGTGTATTCTAAGATGCGGACGCGCTCCATCCCCTGGGCGATGGCGCTGGCGGTCCCGTCGGGCATCCGAATGGAGCGGACGATCACGATGTCGGTGCCCACTTTGCCCAATTGCTCCGGCGCGGGGTATGCCTCTTCTTCCTCATCGCCCTCCAGCTGGGCCACGGCGACCAGGGGCCAATCCTCGTGCAGGGCAGTGTCTAACGCCTGAAGCGAGCTTTCCCGTCCGATGTAGAGCGGCGTCACCATCTGCGGGTAGATCACCAGATCGCGCAGCGGCAGGATGATCGCCTCAAACGGCCCTTCCTCGTCCGGCAGCTCTAAGTCCAGATCGTCCGGCAACAGCTCGGGCAATTCATCCCAATCCGGCAACGCCTTTTTCTTTCCAGCGCCCATCTTACGACTCACTTTCCAATCCACAAATGGCGAATAGCGAATGGCAAATAGCAAATAGCGAATGGCGAATGGCGAATAGCGAATCCTCGTTGATTCCTTGATTCGCTGATTCTTGATTCACCGCACCCACGGCTCGTCGTCCCAATCCGGCTCCGGCAACCGGAAGGGATGCTGCCTGGCCCAGGCCTCGCGGACATCGGCTACCAGGAAGATGGAGCCGGTCGCCAAGATCCCTGAATTCGGCCCCAAATGAGGCCCGGCCTGCTCCAACGCCCGCGCCGGGTTGACGGCAATCTCCGCGCCGCGGCCCAGCTCGGCACAGAGATCGGCCAGCTCGTAGGGCGTCGTCGCGCGCGGGTGGTAGGAGCGGGTGACGATGACGTAGTCGCTGGCCGGCAGGAGCGCCTGCAACATGCCGCGGATGTCCTTGTCGTTAGAGGAACCGAAGAGCAGTACCCAGCGCCGGTCGGGGAACCACTCCTTGAGCGAGCGGGTCAGCATCTCCGCAGAGTAGGGGTTGTGGGCGCAATCCACCACCAGCAGCGGCGAGCGGCTCAGCACTTCCATCCGCCCCGGCCAGCTGACCTGGGCCAGCCCGGCGCGAAGTGCCTCCGGCGTCACCCAGCGCTGCCCCTGCGCGGCCAGCACGGCAGCGGTGGCGACGGCCACCGTCGCGTTCTCGCGCTGGAAGCCACCGATGAGGGGGAGAGTGTACTCCCCATCCAGGTCGGAGGGAGCCCCGGTGCGGCGGATCGTGAGCGACTGCCCCTCCAACGTGCGCGCGCCCGCTTCCCAGCCCCAATCGCGCCCCACCAACGTGAACGGCGCGCCCCGTTCCGCTGCAAGCGCCTCCAGGACGGCCCCGGCCTCCGGCGGCTGCGGCGCGGAGACGACCGGCACACCCGGCTTGATGATCCCACCCTTCTCGTAGGCGATTTTGTCCACCGTGTCGCCGAGCAGGTAGGTGTGGTCCAGGCTGAGCGAGGTGATGACGCTGACCAGCGGTGTGATCACGTTGGTGGCGTCCAGCCGGCCGCCCAACCCCACCTCTACCACCGCCAGGTCCAGCTGCTGGCGGGCGAAGTAGAGGAACGCGAGCGCCGTTGTCACCTCAAAGACGGTCAGCCCCTCCATGCTCGCCACGACCGGCTGGAGCTCCTCCACCAGCGCCGCCAGCGCCGCGCGGGGGATCGGCTCACCGTTGACGCGGATACGCTCTCGGTAGGTGTGCAGATGCGGGGAGGTGTAAAGCCCCACCCGCAGCCCGGCGGCCCGCGCCGCTGCGTCCAGCATCGCCGAGACGGAGCCTTTGCCCTTCGTCCCGGCGACATGCACCGTAGGATAGGCCCGGTGCGGGTCGCCCAACCGGTGCAGGAACTCCACCACCCGGTCCAGGCGGAATTCACCGGGCGAGTAGCGGTCAATCCGCCGTTTCTCATAATCCACCATGCTATAAAGATAACGCAGGGCGCTGTGATAATCCATTTTAGTCGCTCAATCCGTTAATCGTTTGGCTATGAATCGCTCAGTCAATGAGTGATTAATCAACACAGGCGCGGCGCAAACTTAAGTTGGCAGCCTCAAGCAGCCCGTCTCGGTACAGCTTCGGACGATTGTACCCGCTTTCCGGGCAATCGCAAGCGCCACAAGAAACATAGTACGGGTCGCGTATGGCCTCTTCCGCTTCACGTTTCCCGTCTCACGTTTCACGTCTCACGTTTCACGTTTCCCCCCATCGCCGCCTCAACCCGCGCAGTCAACGGCTGCCCCCGGGGCTCCCTATCCGCCACGCTACTTCTCCCCCGCAGGCGGCTCCGGGTGGAGGATCACCAGCGCCTTGCCACGGGCGATCCGCTCCAGCGCGCGGCGATCCGCCCGCCAGACGACCCCCTCTAACAGCAGCATCAGCCGGAACATGACCGGGCGGCGGCGCAACCGCAGCGCGAGGAAGTCGGCGATGCGGGCCGGATCGGTGACCGGCTCGGCGGTGGCGTCCCACCGGCGGTCCTGGAGCTGCACCTGGACGCGAGGGCAGGCGACGACATTGCGGAACCAGTCCGCTTCCGGGCCGCGTGCCGAGGCGACGTAGTAAAGGCCGTCTACCTCCTCAAACTGGAGAGGTGTCACGCGCGGCTGCCCCGATTTGCGCCCGGTGGTGGTCAGCAACAGGACGAGGTGCGCCGGTCCGCGGCCGGCGCCGATCACCTGTGTCGCCAGGCGCTGGTTGAGGCGTCTCAGCAGCCGCCAGATGAAAGGGGTACGCCGGGGTGTCATGTCGCCCCCGCTCCTACCGCCGGGCAGAGCGCCACACGGGCCGGCAATCTTTCGCACATGAGCCACCTCCCTGGTCAGAGGTCACGGCCCTCCGCGCCGGCCCCCCGAGCCGGGTTGCCGGGGAGTACCGCCCCTTCAGTATAGATTGATTCTCTCCGGTGACAAGTGCAACGCCGGCGGCCGCGGGCACACACCGGGCTGCGTGAGTGTTGGGTAACAGCCGCGATCCATCGTGCTGTTGCCCGGTATGGTGACCGTGGCAAAGCAGTTCGGGGAGGGGCACTCGCTGTGCAGCGGCCCGACGTCCTGACCGGGTCAGGGCAAGGGGGGCGGGTCCTGGCCCGCGGAGAGGGCTACGCCCGGCGCGGCTGCCAGCGCCTGCGCGATCTTGCGGTCGGTAACGGCCATCGGCAGCGCGTGCAGTTCCTCGGCAGTGGCCCAGCGCCAGTCGTCACACGCCAGGCAACGCGGTTCGCCGGCCAGCAACCGGCAATAGAAAGCGTACAGCGTAATCCGAAAGTGCGTGTAGGCGTGGCGGACGGTGGTGAGCGGCTCGCCCACCGCCACGGTGATATCCAGTTCCTCTTGCAGTTCGCGCTGTAATGCCTCGGGCAGCGTCTCACCAGCCTCGCGCTTGCCCCCCGGGAACTCCCACAGCCCGCCCAATCTGTCCTGTGGCCGGCGGCGGGAGACGAGCACCCGGCCGTCCTCTCGCACGGTGACGGCGGCGACCACATCGTAGTGGGGGAGGGCGCGGCGCGGCGCGGGATGCGGGAAGTCCGCAGGACGGCCCAACGCGGCCGCCCGGCACCAGGGCTGCCACGGGCAGAGCAGGCACAGCGGCGCTGACGGCCGGCAGAGCGTCGCGCCGAGCTCCATCAGCGCCTCGTTGAACGCGCCAGGCCGCTCCGGCGGCTGGAGCAGCCGCACCGTCGCCTCCAGGTCCGCCAGCGCCGGCGCGGGCAGCGCCAGCAGGCGGGCCAGCACCCGCCGGACGTTGCCATCCACAGCCGGCAGGGGCAACCCAAAGGCCAGACTGCCGATGGCCCCGGCGGTGTAGGCACCGATGCCCGGCAGCCGGCGCAACGCGGCGGCCTCGGCGGGCAATTCACCGCCGTACCGGGCCAGCACCTCCTGGGCGGCGCGATGGAGCGCACGGGCGCGGCTGTAGTATCCCAACCCCTCCCAGACCTTGAGCACCGCCTCCAGCGGAGCGGCCGCCAGCGCCTGGACCGTGGGGAACTGCACCATGAACCGCTCGTAGTAGCCGATCACCGTCTCCACCTGCGTCTGCTGGAGCATGATCTCGGCCACCCAAACGCGGTACGGCGTCCGGTCATGCCGCCAGGGCAGGTCGCGGGCGGCGGCAGCAAACCAGGCCAACAGCGCCTCACTCAAGGCGGCGCGCTGAGATTCCAATTCCAGGCGGAGCGACTCGGCCAATGTCATCACCGGGAAGATAGCACTCCCCAGCCGGATGTCAACCTCAGGCTTCACCGGGGGGCAACGTGATCCAGCGGCCCTCCACGGCTGAGCGGGCAGCCGCGTCCAACACCTGCTGGCAGCGCAGCCCATCATAGAAATCAGGGGAGGCCGCCTCATCCCGCGCAATCGCCCCCAGCAAATCGGCGACTTCGTGGATGAAGGTGTGCTCCCACCCCAGGATGTGGCCGGCCGGCCACCAGGCGTTGAGGTAAGGGTGGCTGCGGTCAGTGACCATGATCGTGCGGAAGCCGCGCTCGGCGGCAGGATCGCTCCGGGAATAGAACTCCAGCTCGTTAAGCCGTTCCAGGTTAAAAATCAGGCTCCCTTCGCTGCCAAAGAGCTCCAGCCGCAGGAAATTTTTGCGTCCGGTGGCATAGCGGGTGCTCATCAATGAACCAAGTGCCCCGTTTTGGAAGCGCGTCAGGAAGAGCGTGGCGTCGTCCACCGTCACCGGCCCGGTGCCGCGGCCGTCGGCATAGGGCCGCTCTTTGATAAAAGTCTCCTGAGCCCCGGAAACAGCTTCCACCTCTCCGACCAGGAAACGGGCCAGGTCCACAATATGCGCGGCCAGATCGCCCCTGGCCCCCGATCCTGCCTCCTGCACATCCTGGCGCCAGTTCAACGGGAACTGCGGATCCACTAACCAATCCTGGTAGTACACGGCGTTGAAGTGAAAGACGCGCCCGATCTTGCCGGCCTGGATCAGTTGCCTGGCCAGGGCAATGGCGGGCACCCGGCGGTAATTGAAGGCGACCATGTGGCGGACGCCGGCCTCGCGGGCCGCATCTAACATCCGGCGGGCCTCGTCGGCATTGAGGGCCAGCGGTTTTTCGCACAAGAGATGCTTGCCGGCCCGGGCCGCCGCAACGGCGATGGGCAGGTGGGTCGCATTGGAGGTGGCGATATCCACCAGATCAATGTCGTCGCGAGCGACCAACCGCTCCCACGAAGTCTCGGTGGTCTGCCAGCCGAAGCGCTGCGCAAACGCGGCGAGCGTCACCGGGTCGCGGCCGCAAGCAGCCCGGAGTACGGGGCGCAAGGGGACGTCAAAAAAGTTGGGGACGTCAATCCAGGCGTTGCTGTGAGCGCGGCCCATAAAGCGGGTGCCAACGATGCCGACATGGATCGTCTTGGTCATATCTTCTCCTACCAAACTATATTCAGAAGTTAAAAATCAATTATACCGCCAGGGCTCAAAATCAAAAAGGCGGGATGCCACTGAGCAGCATCCCGCCCTGGATTTACCGACTCCCTATCCCTGTTAAGCGCTGTGCCCCCGCACCGGTCACGGTGCGCTGATCTTGACCAGTGCCGTCATCCCCAATCGGAGTTCCGGGGCCGGCGCATCCAGCACCACGACGACCGGGTAGGTGATGTCCCCCCGGTAGTTCACCGCCTCCAGGCCGATCTCGCTGACGTGGCCGGGGAACTCGCGGCCCGGCAAGGCATCCACCGTCACGACGGCCGCCTGCCCTACCTGGACGCGGACGATCTCTTTTTCGGTCAGGTCCTTGGTGCGCACCTGGAGCCGGTCTAAGGTGGCGAGCGTCACGGCCGGCTGCGCGGACGAGGCCAAATCGCCCACCTTGACGGCAACCAGCGTCACCGTGCCGGCGAACGGCGCGCGGAGCTCTGTGCGTTCCAGCACGGTCTGGGCGGCGGCAAGCGCGGCCTCGGCCTGCTGGACAGTGGCCTCGGCGGCCGCGATCTGCTCCGGGGTCGCCCCGGCCTGCGCTAACGCCAGCCGGGCCTGCACGGCGTCACGCTGGGCGGCGGCGGCCCAAACGGCGGCATTGGCGGCCCGCTCCTGGGCCGGGCTGCTGTCTTTAGCCTGCGCCACCTGCGCCTCGGCTGCGGTGACGGCGGCCTGCGCGGCGTGCCATTGCGTCGTCGCCGCATCGCCCAACCGCCAACCGTATTGATCGTAGACATCCTTGGCCTGCCAGGCCTGCGCCTGCGCGGCGGCCAGTTGCGCTTCGGCCGCGGCGACGCGCACTTCGGTGCTGCCCGCCTGGAGCTCATCGCGTTGGGCCACCGCTCCGGTCACGCCGGCCTGCGCGGCTTTCAATTCGGCCTCCAGCGCGGCGAGCTCTTCCGGGCGCGCGCCGGCTTTGACCTGGGCCAGCTGGGCCTGCGCGGCGGCCAGCGCCGCCTCCGCTTGCTGGACGCCGATCCGGGCATTGGCCTGGTCCAGCCGCACGAGCACCTGGCCCGCTGTGACCCGATCGCCCTCATCCACCAGGACTGCGGCCACGGTACCGCCCAATTCAAAGCGGAGCGCCTGCCAATCGGCAGCCTCAACGGTGGCCTCGGCCAGCACAGTCCCTTCAGCGGCCTGCGTGACCACCGGCAGTGCCGTTGACGCCGCCTCGCGGGTCCCCGCGACCTGGCTGCAACCACTTAGTAGCACTAAACTTAATCCCACCAACCCAAGAACTTTTTTCAGCTGAGACATTTTCTTACTTTCCTCACTTGAAAATAGAAACCAGTTTAAGGAGTGAGCAGAGAGCAGTAGGGAAGTTCCTGATTCGCCATCCGCCATTTGCCATTTGCCATTCGCTATTCGTATTACTCATAGGCCAGGACTTCACGGATGGTCAGGCGCGAGGCATTGCGCGCCGGTAAAGCGCTGGCGATGGTAGAAAGCAGCAGCACCGCCACCAGCCAGAGACCGAAGCCGGTCGGGGTGAGCGCCAGCTCGGTGGGAGAGTGAAAGATGGCATAGCTGATGACATTGGACAGCACCACGGTGATGGGGAACGAGAGCAGCGCCCCCAGGATAAAGCTGAGCAGCCCGATCAGCACCCCTTCCACCATGACCAGCTGCATCACCACCTGATTGTGCGCCCCAATCGCGCGCAGCACCCCGATCTCGCGCGTCCGTTCCATCACATTCATGCTCATCGTCCCGGCTAACCCAATGCTACCCACCAAAGCCGTCAACAGGGCCATGATAAACAAGACTGCCGTCAAAATCCCCAGCAGGTTGGCGGAGGAGGTGATCAGCGATTGGCCGGTCTGCACTTTGTTGAGCTTGAAATCCTGCTCCTTGAAACGTTGTTCCAGGGCCACGCTGACCTGCTGCTGATAGGCCGGCGTTTGGGCGGCCGTCGTGATCCGATAGGTGGTGGCGGCCGCACCGCTCCGGGTCACCTGGGCCAGATAGTCGTAATTGGCGTAAGCGATCAATTCATCCAGCCCGATATACTTAAAGATGCCTACCACGACCCAATCGGCTTCCTCGCCCTGCACTTTCAGCCGCAAGGTATCCCCGATTTGCAATTGAGGGAACTCACTCCAAAAAGCTTCATTGACTACGATGGCGTTTTGATCGCCGGGTTGGAGCCAGCGCCCTTGCAGCAGCTCCGGCTCCACCAGAGCACTGGCAGCCGGCGGCCCAAAAATGACCACGGAAAGCGGCGCGGCGTTGTCTGAGCGCACCACGTCAGCGTTAGCCAGTGCCCACGCCTCCACCCCGGTCACGCCCGGCACGGTCCGCGCCAGGTGCTCCACCTCGTCAATCCGGTAAGGCTGGGCAAAATCCAGGTTGACATCGGCCCGAAAATAGCGCATCCCCCGCGCCACCTGCTGGTTCAGCGCGACCTGCGTGTTGAAAACCGCGATAAAAATCGCGCCCCCTAAGGTCAACGTGAACAGGGTCAGCGCCAGGCGGCCCTTGCGGCGGAAGGTGTTGCGAATGGAGATCAACAGCAGGCGCGAGACCCAGCGGATGCGCTCCACCTGGCGATCCAGCCAGCCTTTGGGCAGGCGCTCGCTGTCGGTCCCCAGATTACTGAGCGCCTGTTGCACCGTAATGCCGGAGCCGCGCAGGATCGGAAGCAGGCCAGCCAGGGGGGGTACCAGCAGCGCAATGCTGATTTGCAGCACCAGCGCGAAAGGGATCACCCGAAAACTGCGCAGCTGGAAATTGATGATGTCGGCGGCGAAACGGGTCAGAGCATACGCCCCCCAGGTGCCCAACGGGATGGCGACCAGCAGCGCGATCACCCCAAACGCGAGAATCAGCACCAGGTACATGGCAATGATCTGTGTGCGGCGCGCGCCGATCAGCTTCATCACGCCGATTTGCCGGATGTGTTGCCCCAGCAGGGCCGACATGGTGTTCATAATCAGCGACCCGCTCAGGAAGACGATCAGCACGCCGATAATCCCCAACACGCCGAGCAGCGCCTCCAGGATAGAGCTGAGGGGATGCTGGTAGGCAACCTCCACCCGGTAGACCTGGCGGCCACTCTGCTCCAGGCGCTCTTTGACCAGGGTGGCGACCGCCTCCAGGTGCGCTTTATCGGTGCGCCCCTCGGAGACGGTGATGAAGAGCTGGTTCAACAGCAGCGGTTGGTGGAGCCATTCCAGCGTATCCAGGGTGACATAGCCTTTGAGATCACCGAGGACGCCGCCATAGCCCAGGGTGGGCTCCAGTCCGGTGCCGACGATGGGCAGCGTTTTCAGCGTCCCATCGGCTAACTCAATGGTCAGGGAATCGCCCACGGCGACCCCCAGGAGCGCCAGGGTTTTGCGTTCCAGCACCACCGTCTGGTCAGCCGGAGCCAGGGTTCCCTGCTGCGGCAGCAGTTGGTTGACCCGCAGCGTCGGGAACGCTTCGCTGGCCACCAGCGTCAGGGTATCCCACTCAGCCGGCCCCTTCTGCACGCGGACGGTCACCGCACGCCGGCCTTCCACCTCCGCTACCCCGGCCACGCGCCGGATAGAGCGGACAAAGTCCGGCTCAAAGGGGTCGGTGACGATCTCAATGTTAGCCGGGTTGGCCGAGTCGTAGTTTTGCTTCAGGTCTTCGGAGAGCAGCACGTAGGTCCCGGCAATCACGCCGATGGCAAAGACGCCAACGGCAATGGAGGCGACGACCAACAACGTGCGGATCTTGTTGTCCCACAGATCGGACAACACTTTACGCCAGCGCGGTCTCAGCATCGTCAGCAGCGCTCCGCTCAATCCTGCACGATTTCGCCATCGGCCAGGCGCAGAATCCGCCCGGCCCGTTGGGCCAGCGCCGGATCGTGCGTGACCATGATGACCGTTTTCCCCTGCGCCACCAGCCCCTCAAAGAGCTCAAAGACCGTCGCGGCGGCCCGCGAATCCAGGTTGCCGGTCGGTTCGTCGGCGACAATCAACGGCGGATCGTTGGCCAGCGCGCGGGCAATTGCGGCGCTCTGCTGCTGCCCGCCGGAGACGGCCGCCGGCATCTTGTGGGCCACCTGCATCAGTCCCACCAGGTCCAGCAACTCCAACGCCCGCCGCTCGCGCTCCGCGGGTGTGTAAAGCCGGCTGATGTCCATTGGGAGCATCACATTTTCCAGGAGCGAGAGCATCGGCAGCAGCTGGTAGAACTGGAAGACGATGCCCAGGTTCCGCCCCCGCCAGCGCGACATCTCACTCTCGTTCAACCGGTGGACGTAGGTGGCGCCAATTTTCACCTCGCCGGAGGTCGGCCGGTCAATGCCAGTGATCATGTTGACCAGAGTAGATTTACCGCTGCCCGATTTGCCCACCACACTGACGAATTCGCCGGGGTAGAAATCGGCGTCAATTCCCTTGAGGGCCGTGAAATCCCCCGCCGGCGTCTTAAAGGTCTTGACGATCTGGCGCATCTGAATCAACGAGCCGGCGCCCGGCTCCACCATTTGCTGTTTGAACTGAATCGTCATCGTTCCCCCTTGAACGTAGCGCGAAAAAGTTTGAGATGCTTGAGCGCCGTCTCAACCGTGCTCAAGCGCGGCCCTACCAGCCGCTATACGCGCGTTATGGAGTCTCGTGGACCAACTCCCCGTCCACCAGGTGCAACACGCGCGTCACCCGCTGCGCCAGGCCCTCGTCATGGGTCACCATGATGACGGTCTTGCCCCGGCGCACCAGCCCCGTGAACAGTTCAAAGATTCCTTCGGCCGTGGCCGAATCCAGATTGCCCGTCGGCTCGTCCGCGACGATGAGCGGCGGATCGTTCGCCAGCGCGCGGGCAATCGCCACCCGCTGCTGCTGGCCGCCGGAGATGCGCGTCGGCGTCTTGCTCACATGCTCTGCCAGCCCCACCTCGGCGAGCAGCTGCCTGGCCCGCTCTATACTTTTGCGCCCCTGGTACAGCCCACAAAAATCCATCGGCAGCATGACATTGTCTAAGAGCGAAAGCGACGGCAGCAGCTCAAAGGACTGGTAAACGACCCCCATCGTCAGCCCGCGGAAGAGTGCCAGGGCATTTTCGCTCAAGGCATGGATAGAGGTGCCGTTGATCTGCACCTCACCGGCGGTCAAATGGTCCACGCCGGTGATCATGTTGACTAACGTGGACTTGCCCGCGCCCGATTTGCCAATGATCGCCACGAACTCGCCGCGCCGAAAATCGGTGCTGATGCCCTTGAGCGCCGTCACCGCGCCGGCAGCGGTCTTATACGTCTTGACCACCTCCCGCAACTGCACCAGCGGCTCAGACTCACCCGCCACTGCCGCCCCGGCCTGTTCCTCTGCCTTCAACCAGCCCCTCCGTCTCCCTTGCATAACACTCTGAGTTTGTAGTCAGGCGCTTTAGCGCCGTCTGAGCCGCGCTGAAGCGCGTTACTACGAGCCACGCTCTGTTGGTAGTCAGGCGCTTTAGCGCCGTTTTGCCGCGCTGAAGCGCGGCACTACAAGCATAAAGCGCGGCACTACAAACACGCTAAAACGCTGAAACGCTAACTTGAGCGCCGTTTTACCACGCTGAAGCGCGGCACTACGAACCTGTTTTCATCCTGCTCAAGTATACCAGGGGCCACCGGGTCTCCATAGTGACCGTAATCATAACCGCATTCTAACTATTATGACTGGCGTCATGCCAGGCCGTGACGAGACTCAATACAAAGCCCGTGAAATTGTGCTATCATGACGGCATGGATAAAGATCACCTGGAGCCTGGGCTGCTCCACATGTTCAGAATTTACATTCTGGTGCGCGCTGGCGTGATTATGTTAGGCGGCGCGGCCTATGTTTTGCTTTTCCGCCTGGATATCGTCAAACCCAAGCTCATCCCCTACGTCGTGCTCTTCCTGGCCGATATCATTTTCTTGCTGGTCTTCCTTTTCTGGTCGTGGCCCCGGCACCGGCTGGGCCGGGCCTATCTCCCCATTACCCTGGCGATTGCCACCGGCGGTCCGATTATTGAAGCCCGCTATCTCTTCAACGTCTACCAAACCCAGGATACGGCCCGCTTCTGGCTGGTCTTCCCCTTTCTGTCCGTCCCCCTGATCCTGATCGCCTGGCAATACCGCCTGCCGCAGGTACTCATGTACTGCTATGGCACCGCCCTGGCCGAGACGGCGCTGGTCTGGCTCTCGCCGCGCCTGGACCTGCTGACCCGCTTTTCCGAGACGGGGATGATCGCCGCCCGGACCGTCTTCTTCATCCTCGTGGGCTACATCGTCTCCAATTTGATCGCGGCGCAACGTGAGCAACGCCAGGCCCTGGCCGAGGCCAACCGGCAGCTGGTCCGGTATGCGGCCACCTTAGAGCAATTAGCGGTGAGCCGGGAACGTAATCGGCTGGCCCGTGAACTCCACGACACGCTGGCCCACACCTTAAGCGGGCTGGCGGTGCAACTGGACGCACTGGCCTCGGTGTGGGACCCGCTGCCGCCCAGGGCCGCCACTCTGCTGGACCACGCACTCACCATGACCCGTGCCGGGCTGGATGAAACGCGCCGCGCGTTGCAGGCGCTACGGGCGACCCCGCTGGAAGACTTAGGGCTGACGCTGGCGCTGCGCGGGCTGGCGGAAAGCGTCGCCGCGCGCTGTGCCTTCACGCTGCACCTGGAGCTCCCCGAGCAGCTGACCGGCTTAACGCCAGAGGTGGAGCAGGCTTTTTACCGGGTGGCGCAAGAGGCGCTGGAGAACATCGCGCGCCATGCAAACGCCCGGCAGGTGACGGTGGCATTGCACTCAGCCGATGGCAAGCTGGCGTTGGAAATCCACGATGACGGGCAGGGGTTTACGCCGGAGGCCGCGGTCAACGCCGGGCGCTTTGGCCTGCAAGGGATGCGCGAACGTGCCGCTCTCATCGGCGGCACGCTGGAGTTAGAGAGCAGTCCGGGGGGTGGGACCACGGTGCGGCTGACGCTGGCTGCATAAGGTACCACGCTTGAACGCGGTAAAGACGGCGCTAAAGCGTCTCACTCCAACCCATCTCTAAGACGGCGCTCAAGCGCCTCTAAGAACCCATAAGGAGCGCTATGATCCGCGTCTTGATCTGCGATGACCAGTGGATCGTCTGCGAGGGATTAGAAGCCATCCTGGAGGCCGATCCAGAGATCAAAGTGGTGGGCACGGCTCACGACGGCGCTGAGGCGCTGGAGTTGATCCCGGAAGCCCAGCCCGATGTGGTGTTGATGGATCTCAAAATGCCGGGGATGAACGGCATCCAGGCCACACACAAGATCGCGGAGCAGTACCCCCACATCAAAGTGCTGGTGCTCACCACCTACGGGGCCGATGAGTGGGTCTTTGACGCCATCCGCAGCGGGGCCGCCGGCTATCTGCTCAAGGGGACGCCGCGCGCGGCGCTGCTGGCTGCCGTCAAGGGTACCGCCGCCGGCCAGACCCACGTGGATCCGACGGTAGCCGGCCGGCTTTTCCAGCACATCGCGCAACAACAGCAGACCCCCACACCTTCCAGCGCAGCCATTGTCAGCGCGCTCAGTGACCGTGAACTGGACGTGTTGCGGCTCCTGGCGCGCGGGCTGAGCAACAGCGACATCGCCAAACGGCTCTATCTTTCAGAAGGGACAGTGCGCAATTACGTCAGCGCCATCCTGACCAAGTTACAGGTAGCCGACCGGACTCAGGCCGCGCTCCTGGCGCTGCGGTATGGGTTGGTGGACGCGGGGGAAAGCTAAATTTTAGAAAGGCAAATTCGTATCGTTAAAAGTGCTGGCATAGACCAGATTTTCATCCAACGTAACGCCAATCTGGTAGCCAGAAAGAGCACGGGGCAAGGGAAAGACATATTCATAAGGCGGTATAGAAAAATCAGGAACCTCTCTTGATAGGATTTGCCCGGCGTTGATCTCTATTTTAAGGTGAAAAGGTCCCTTTACCTCAGTTTCTGGGGAAAAACGCAAGAAAACCTGGGAATTCATCAGCACTGCACGTTCTATAAACGTGCGGCGGCGAAAATAGAGTTCATTGCGGGTGGAAGCCACAATTTTGCCTTGATAACGCTGGCGTAAGGTGGATGGGAGCAGATGGAGCAGGGTATCTTTCTCGGCTTCGGAGCGGCAATAGATGTACCTCAAGGCACTTAAATCTAATTCACGGGGGACGATAATTTCAGCATTACGACAAGCAATCACCTCACGAGCGCTTTCGGGGTTGTTCCGGTCAATCCAATCGGTATGATAGATTTTCTCCCAGGGAAGAGTTTGCAAATCTTCTGGAGTTTGCCCCAAGCGGTATCCGCTGTGTGCAGCCAGGGTGCGGTCTGAAAACCGACTTTCAGGCAGAGCCAGCACTTGTGGCAAGTCAAACAAGAAAAAGACCGGAACGGGACAATGCGCATCAGGAAACCTGGATTGGGCCAGTGATAACCGTGAATGAACCCCCTCGGCCCAATATTGGGTAGGGGTTTTAGGGCGGAAATACAGGCGCACACTATCCAGGATGTTAAGCTGCGTGCCGGCCAAAACCTGGGCGCTGCCGCTGCTGACAGCAATTTTCTCCTTTTGCTCCGCTTGTGCCCGGCTGTAAAGTTTCCCCTCTTGTAAAATGCTGACTACGTTGCGAATGTCGGTGTAATGAAAAGCAAATTGCGGCCACCAGCGCCGTTCGGTGCGTTGTATCCATGGTTGCTGCGCTAACTGCTGGAGGCAAACGCGGAAGTCCTCTGCGCTGGCTTTGAGTGACATGGTATTTATTGACCTGTTGGGAAGAGCGAAAGCTGAGTGGGAGGAGTAGAGGGTGCACTCTTGGGTGCGGGGACGAGTTGTAAACCAATAGTAGCCTCTCTGTGCAAAGCTGTGTATTTTTCTGAGACTTTGACGCGGGCCACATAAGATAATTCGCTAAAAATTGGAATGAGATAGTCTAATTCGCGGTCAAGCCCAGGGGCAATATTGCTCATGGAAAACCCATGGGTGCGGAGTTGCTGCCAAAAGGAAAGTAAAGTATCGTAGTGCAGGGTGATGGTTTCGGTGGCCGTTTCAATTTCCAGGGTCGGTGAGGTGGGATGATGGCTCAAGTGTGCTCTGAAAGTGATGCCTCCAGCTGTTTGGAAAGTGTCCTTTTCTGCCAGAACCATGCCCAAATCTCGCCAGACCTCGCTAAAAGGTAAACTGGACGGTTCGGAGCGCAGCCAAGCTTCCATCTCAGTGATGTTAAGATGTTCAACGTAGGAACTTTTACGATCGGGGTAAATGAAGATGTCGATCGGCAGATTTTTCAAGTAACGTTCCATCAAGGGGCGGACCTGGGTTTCAAAATTGAGCTGTCCATTGCCGCAACCCAGTGCAGGAAAGGCAATACTGTGAATTCCCCAATCGCTATAGACCTGCACGAACTTTTGGAGACCGGCTTCAATGTATTCCAGCCGGGAGGGAGCGCGCCAGTGTTCCTTGGTTGGGAAATTCAAGACCCACTTTTGTGGGGTTTTATACAGCCACAGTTGTCCCACCCTGAATTGGCCGCCCTCACACAGGGCACGGTATTGGACATACATGTCCGGGAACAGACGCTTAAATTCCAAGGCCACGCCTTTGCCCATAACGCCTACCGTGTTAACTGTATTGACCAGCGTTTGGGCGGGTGATTGAAAGAGAGTCCCCTGCACATACAGAATCATGGCTCACTCCTGCTCCTACATCGTCCAGCCATCAAGTCAGGCACCGTTACTATAGCGTGAAATCCATGGTTATCCATGCCACCCGCCATAGATGGCAACTTAAGTTATTTTATACCAGAACAGAGTTCACGCGAAAGGCTTGCGTTACCCATAGGCCAAATCCACCGCATCACCGGTCACGTATCCGGTTCCGGTTCAAGGATGACCGTCCCGGTGCACCGCTCCTCCTCGTCCAACCGCTCACGTTCCCGTTCCACAGCCTGTTGAAGCTCCTGAAGCGCCCGTTCAAGGTCGGCCAGCGTCGGTTCAAGCGGGCCCATGTCGGCCTCTATGGCAGCTATTTCCTGGCCGATGGTTTCCAGCATCTCTTCATCCAACTCTTCTTCATCCCAATCTGCCCATGCTGCATCCTCTTCAGCGCCGGTCTCCGGCGCCGGACCAAGGCCATGCAGAGAATAAAACCCATCCGGTCCTAATTTGCGTTCCAACTGCGCCATGATTCTGGGCGCGTTGTCATAAGGGCCAGGGACGTAGAAAGGTCTGCCCTCCGGCCCGCCGACCGGGATCTCCTCCGTCACCGCGCGCGGATCGGCCTCGCCGAGCAGGATGGCGGCTTCCTCGTAATCGGGGTTTGGCCGGAATCCTAAGGGGGCTGCGTAATCTATTCCCGCCTGGATGATGGCCGCGGCCAGGTTCAAATCCACCTGGATCAGAGCCTGGTGTTCTCCCATCGGAGATAGCAACTCCCGGCGGAACTCCCCCACGGTGGCAAAATTCGTCGCATAGGCATTTTTAACACCTAAGCAGGCGCGATCCACCAGGTAGATGCCGGCAAAGATCTCACCGCTCAGCGGGTGGCGGCGTGCAACCACGATCTGATTTAAATGGGTTGGATCGCGCCAGTCCTCATTGACCCAACATTCCCAGACCGGCCAGGCCGCCGCCGCTCGCAAGATCGCTTTGCGGCTTTGGGGAGCTACAGCCCCGCGCGCTGCTTTCCTGGCGGCTTTCCGTTGGGCGGCTTTCCGTTCTTTACGTTGTTGCTGGCGCGTTTTAGGCATTGGAATCTCCCTATTTTTTGAGCAAGCCGGTTTTGTTAATTTGTTATCAGCATAAAGCCCAACGCAGCAGAATTCCCCGCTGCGTTGGGCAAAAAAGACAGGAAGGCCTACCCCAGCCGCGCCCGCTGTTCCCTGAGCTGCGCGGCTTCCGTCTCCAGTTCGGCCAGGCGCGTTCGCTCGCGCTCCACGACGTGCGGCGGGGCCTTCTGCACAAAGTCACCGGCAAGCAGCCCCCGGCTCCGCGCGATCCGGCCCTCCAGGTCGGCCAGCGCCTTATCCAGGCGGGCGCGTTCAGCGGCCAGATCCACCAGTCCGGCCAGCGGCAAGGAGGCAACTACCTCGCCCACCACAACCGTGGCCGACTGCGGCAACGGCTCCCCGGCGGTCACGATGGTCAAGGCGGCCGGGTCTAACCGCGCCAGGAAGGTGACCACCGCCCGCGCCGCCTCAAAGACCGGCGTTAGCGGCCCGGCTGCGATGGTCGCCGGAATCCGTTTGCCTGGCTCCACCCCGTACTCGGCGCGGACGTTGCGGATGCCGCGCACCACCTCCATCAGCGCGGCCATCTGCGCTTCGGCGGTCTCGTCCAGCCAGGCCGGCTCCGGTTCCGGCCACGCGGCGATGATCAGCGCCTCGCCCTGCTTCACAGCAGCCGGGAGCGCCTGCCAGAGCGCCTCGGTCACGAAAGGCATGAAGGGGTGCAACAGCCGTAGCGCCTGCTCCAACACGGTGAGCAAGACCCGGCGTGGCGTCGCCTTCTCGGCGGTCTCGTCGTAGAGCCGCACCTTGGTCGCCTCAATGTACCAGTCGCAGAATTCATCCCACAGGAAGTCGCGCACCTGCCGGCCGGCCTCGCCATACTGGTGCGCCGCCATCAACTCGTTGACGGTTGCCGTCAGCCGATTGAGACGGCTCAGAATCCAGCGATCCTCCAGGGCCAGCGCCGGCAGTTCGCCCAGGGCCGGCAAAGGCTCCTCCCCCACATTCATCAGGATAAAGCGGGCCGCCTGCCAGAGTTTGTTGGCGAAGTTGCGCGCCCCCTCAATCCGGCGCGGATCCAGGTTCATGTCGTTGCCCGGCGTGGATGAGGTGACCAGCACGTAGCGCAGCGCGTCGGTCCCGTACTCGTTAATGATGTAGAGCGGGTCGTACTTCCAGGCATCCGGCATGGATTTGCTGATCTTCTCACCGTGCTCGTTGCGGATCAGGCCATGCAGGTAGACGGTGGAGTAAGGCACCCGCCCGGTCAGCGCCAGCGAGAGCATCGTCTCGCGCGCCACCCAGAAGAAGAGGATGTCGTAGCCGGTCTCGCGCATATCGGTGGGGAAGAAGCGCGCCATGTCGGGCGTGGCATCGGGCCAGCCGAGGGTGGAGAAGGGCCAGAGGCCCGAGGAGAACCAGGTATCCAGCACATCTTCATCCTGGTCAATATAGGTGCTGCCGCACTTGGGGCACCGGGTGGGATCCTCCAGCGCGCTCCATTCCAGGCCGCAATCCTGGCAATACCAGACCGGGATGCGGTGGCCCCACCAGAGCTGGCGGCTGACGCACCAGGGGCGGATCGCCTCTAACCAGTTGAAGAAGATGCGCTCAAACCGCTCCGGGATGATCCGCATCTCGCCGCGCTGGACGGCCGCGATGGCCTGCTCGGCCAGCGGCTTGACGTTGACAAACCACTGCGTGCTGATGCGCGGCTCAATCACCGTATCACACCGCTGGCAATGGCCGACTGTGTGGTGATACGGCTCCACCTTGACCAGCAGCCCTTCGCGCTCAAAGTCGGCCACCACTGCCTTGCGCGCCGCGTAGCGATCCAGGCCTTGATAGGGGCCGGCGTTCTCGTTCATCTGCGCCTGCGGCGTCAGCACGTTGATCTGCTCCAGGTGGTGGCGCAGGCCGGTCTCGTAGTCGGTTGGGTCGTGCGCCGGCGTGACCTTGACCGCGCCGGTGCCGAACTCCGGCTGCACCGACCCATCGGCAACGATGGGGATGCGGCGTCCGATGGCCGGCAGCACGGCTTCGCGGCCCACCAGGGCCTGCCAGCGTTCATCGGTTGGATGCACCGCCACGCCAGAGTCGCCCAAAATCGTCTCCGGGCGGGTGGTGGCCATCATGATGAACTCGGTGGCGCCCTCGGCCCAGCGGCCGCTGCCCCACGGGTGGCGCGGGCCGTCCCAGTCGGCATTGACGATGGGGTAGCGGATGGTCCAGAGGTGGCTATCGTGCTCCTGTGGCTCCACTTCCAGGTCGGAGATGGCCGACTCGCAGCGGGGGCACCAGTTGACCAGGTAGGGCCCGCGATAGATCAGCCCGCGCTCGTAGAGCGTCACAAAGGCCGTGCGCACGGCGCGGCTGAGCCCTGCATCTAACGTGAACCGCTCGCGCTCCCAATCGCAGGAGATGCCCAGCTTCCGGTGCTGCTCGGTGATACGGGCGTGCGTTTTGGCTTTCCATTCCCAGGTGCGCGCGATGAAAGCCTCGCGGCCCAACTGCTGGCGGGTCAAGCCCTCTTTGGCGAGTTCCCGCTCCACCACGTTCTGCGTGGCAATCCCGGCGTGATCGGAACCGGGCAGGTAGAGCGTCTCGTAACCGCGCATCCGGTAGTAGCGCGTCATCAGATCTTCCAACGCGGCGGTCATCGCGTGGCCCAGATGCAGGATACCGGTCACGTTGGGCGGCGGCATGGTGATGCAGAAGCGCGGGCCATCCGGGCGCGCCCGCCCCTTAGCCACCAGCGTCTCCGGCTTGAAGTACCCTTGCGCTTCCCACCACTGGTACAGGCGCGGCTCGTGCTCTTGGGGGTTGTAGGTTTTAGATAGCTCCATAAGTCCTCCACACATCATAAATTCTCTACATTCTCTACAATGTACCGCGAACTTTAGTTCGCGAACTACTGTAAATCATTTGAAATCCAGGTCCAGGGCCAGGCCTGAAAATCATTCACCAGATTCGCCTTTACGGGATTATTCACGATATAGGCAATGATCCGCTCCATTTCCTGTGGATTGCGCACCCAATGATCATAAGATTCGCGAGCCCAAAATGATTGCCCGGTACGGTTCAAAAGCGAATTGGCCTCACGAGCTGTACTGCCTTTCAACCGTTGGGTGATGATAGCCAGAGAAAAAGGCAACCGGGTAGCCGGATTCTCCAAAGGCAGCAGCAGGACATGAACGTGGTTCGGCATAATGACATAAGCGTAGAGGGTATAGAAAGTACCACTATACGCATGAAATGTACGCTGTACCAATTGGGCGATATCATCCTGCGCTAACCATTTTACTTCCTGAGTACACTGATGCAGTTGCTCATCCAGGCGTGCAAACAATCGTTTGCTTTGCTTTAAGGCCCAATCGCTATTTTGATCTTGCCAACGCGGGTCTTTTTGAATAGCAGTACGTTCCACTTCCCACTGCTGGATAACCTCTTGCGGCAAGGAACCATGCAAGCGCCACGTGATAAACAGAGGGACACCCCCTGGCTGCCAATGTGGTAACCGACAACGATAGATTGGTTTATAGTCCCAATGAGACATGATAGGTTAAGTAAGAGCGAACTAAAGTTCGCGTTACCGTCATAGCAGCTTCTGGTGATGCTCCGAATCAAAGACGTGCGCGTGCAAGTTGGCGATCCAGAGCTTGCCCTCTTGCGTGACGCGCAAATAGCGCAGCGCGTCCTGGATCAGGGGAGCCACCACCTTCCAGTAGAAATCGGCGTAACCCCGGCGCATATCCTCCGGCGTCTTGTAGCCGGTGGACTGGTTAGCGCCGACCTCCTCAAACTCGTAAAAGAGTGCCGGGATCTTGCGGACATATTTGGGATCGCCCAACTGCCCGATGAAGTCGGCCGCCCGCGCCAGTCCCCCGTAGCCCTTCGTGTCGCGGTAGAACTCGCCCGGCGGGGAGGGGAAGCGCGTCATCTCAATGTAAGAGTTGATCAAGTCTACATCCAGGTGGCTGGCCAGTTGCCGCCCGCCGAACCGCTCGCGGACGAAGAGCTTGCTTCGATCCACGTGATAATCCTTCAATGAGGCGTCGGAGCCTTCACAGCAGAGCGCCACAGTCTCATCACCGTGCCCTGTGGCGATCATCACCCCCCGGTCGGCACGGCAGATGCCCTGCACGTAGCCGATATCGTGGCAAAGCAGGGCGATTGTGAAGTGCAACCAATCGCGGGGCGTCACACCGCCCTCACAAAGATGTTTACCCTGGAGGATACATTGACCGACCAACGTTACCAGAATGGTATGTTCCACGTTATGATAGAGCGCGTCGGAGTTGGCGATGTTTTCCAGTACCAGCCGCGCGGACCAGGCGATGATGTTGCTGTATTCCGGCTCCATCGCACTGTAAGTCTGCTCGTAGGCCTGCCGCAATTCCTGGACAAACGCTTCAATGACGACCTTTTGCAGATTAAACATGCCATACTCCCTACCACGGTGCGCTTTCTTCAAGGACCACCGACGACAAGTCCACAGACCACAATCGTCAATGGTGAGTCAACATCTCGCTAACTCTTTGGGTGAGACCTTGGACAGCAGAATCGCCTCCGGCTTTGGTCAAGCTGTGGTCTGTCGTCTGCGGTCTGTAGTCTCTTTCCCTAATGATAACATAGAATTGCGAAGTCGCAGCCGGCCCGCCTCGTCAGGCGACCACGGCTACCTGCAACCCGGCAGCCGGACTGAGCACCAGCGCCTTTTCAGGCTGCCCCGCGCCGATGAGCACCTCCCGTGCCCGCGTCACACTCCGCAGGTCCATCTCACAGGCGCCCAGCGCCGCCGCCAGTGCCGGATCGTCCACGGCCACCTGCACTTGCGCCAGTTCCGCGCCCAGCGAGAGTGCCCGCTCACTCTTGTACCGCCGCACGGCAGTAGCAATCGCCACCAGCGCCGTCCCCACGGCTTCGGCGGCCTCATCCTCCAACGTTGGGTCGGCCTCCGGCCAGCGGGCACGATGCACTGAGGATGCACCGTCACCGGCCGCAAAGAGACCCTGATAGAGCTCTTCCGTCACGTAGGGCAGGAAAGGCGCGAAAAGTTTGACCACGGCCAGCAACACCTGGGTGAGCGTCCAGCGCGCCGCCTCATGCCCTGGCACTGTTTCATCATAGAGCCGCTGCTTGACCAACTCCAGGTAGTTATCGGCCAGGTCATTCCAGAAAAACGCTTCAGTCTCGGCTTTGGCCCCGGCGTAATCATAGGCACGGAAAAGCTCCGTGGCGCGGCGGATCAGCCGTTGCAGCCGCGAGAGAATCCAGCGGTCAGTGGGGGGCAGGGGCGATGAATCCTTCGCCCCTACAGGGGTGATAAATTTCTCCGCCAACCGGCCCACGTTCCACAGCTTTGTCACCAACCGCGCCCCGACCTGGATCTTCTCCTCGCTGATCACCGCATCCCGCCCGAAACCGGTGCTGGCAGCCCAGTAGCGCACAGCGTCAGCGGAGTAGCGCTCAATCATCTCCAGCGGTGGCAACGGCCCGCCGCCCCGGCTCTTGCTGATCTTGCCGGTCCCTTCCGGGGCCAGCCCCCAGCCAGAGATGCCCGCGTCGGTCCACGGCACAGCGTGGAAGTGATGGTGTGATTGCGTGAGGGTGTAGAAGGCCCAGGTGCGGATGATCTCATGCGCCTGTGGCCGCAGCGAAAACGGGAACACTTTGGCGTAGAGCTCCGGGTCCGCCAGCCACTGCCCCACAATCTGCGGTGAAAGCGAGGAAGTAGCCCAGGTATCCATCACATCGGTCTCCGGCGTGAAGGCGGTGCTGCCGCAGGCACAGGGGCGTGCCGGCGGCCGCGTGGTCGGATCCACGGGCAGCTCGTCCTCGTCGGCCAGCATTACCGCCCCGCAGGCATCACAAATCCAGAGCGGGAAGGTGACACCGTAGGTACGCTGCCGGGAGATGCACCAGTCCCAGCGCAGACCCTCCACCCACTCGCGGTAACGCGCCGCCATCGCTTCCGGGTGCCAGTGGACCTGTGCGCCGGCCTGCAAGAGCTCCGCCTTGAAATCCAGCACGCGGACAAACCATTGAGAAGCGACCACATACTCCACCGGCGTGTCGCACCGCTCATGGACGCGCACCGATTGGGTGATGGGCCGCTCGCCCAGCAGCGCCCCGCGCGCTTGCAGCGCCGCCACGATCTGGCGGCGGGCCTGCACCGCGGGCAACCCGGCGAACTCGCCCGCGAGCGCGGTCAGCCGGCCGGCGCGGTCAATACCTTCGCGCAGCGGCAAGTGATGCGTATACCACCACTCAATGTCGGCAGTATCGCCGAAGGTGCAGCACATCACCATGCCGGTCCCCTTCTCCGGGTCGGCGCCGGGATCGGCCAGGATGGGGACCTCCTGCCCGAAGAGCGGCACGCGGGCCGTGCAGCCCACCAGCGCCGCAAAGCGGCTGTCGTCAGGATGGACGAAGATCGCCACGCAGGCCGGCAGCAGTTCAGGCCGGGTGGTGGCGATGGGGAGCGGCGTGCCGTCAGCTAACGTGAAGGCCAGCGTGTAGAAGGTGCTGGGTCGTTCCAGATCGTTCAACTCCGCCTGGGCAATCGCCGTGCGACATTCCGGGCACCAGATCGTCGGGGCCTGCCGGCGGTAGGCCAGCCCCTTGCGGTAGAGGTCCATAAACGAGAGCTGCGCCGTCCGCCGCGCGAGCGCGTCAATCGTCCGGTAGGTGTAGCGCCAGTCAATGGAGAGGCCCAACCGCTGCCAGAGCGCGCGGTAAGCGGCCTCGGCGCGCTCACTGACCGCCAGGCAGCGGGCGATGAAGGCCTCACGGCCCACATCGACCACACGGACGCCCTCCCACTTCTCCACCAGGCGCTCGGTGGGCAGGCCGTTATCGTCGTAGCCCATCGGATAGAAAACGTTGTAGCCGTTCATCCGCCAGAACCGGGCCACGAAGTCGGCGTGACTGTAGGAATAAACGTGGCCCAGGTGCAGATGACCGGAGACGGTCGGCGGGGGGGTGTCAATAGAATAGACCGGCGCGCCGGCGTCGCGGTCAAAGTGATAAGTCCCCTGCTCCTGCCACCAGTCACGGAGCCGGGGTTCAGCAGTTGTCGGATCGTACCGTTGGGACAACATGGTTCACCTCCTGGAAAGATTGCCGTATTGCGTGTTGCGCTTGACACAACACAACGTGCCCCTCCCGTCCAGGGACGGAAGGGGCACGTTCCGCGGTACCACCCTGCTTCGCCGCACGCAGCGGCGCACTCTGCCCTCCAACAAGGGCGCTCGCGTTAACGGGCGATCCCGGAGCGACTTACTGCCGTTCAGCCGCTCAACCTTCCGGGCGACCTTCGGTGGGGGAACCGGAGCGGGCTTGCAGCCAAAGACCCGCCTCTCTGAACCGGTGTCCAGAACACCTACTCCTCCCGTGCTTCGTCTTTGACGAATAGAATTACCCTGATTATAGGAAATTCGGCGGGATTGTCAAATCAAAACCATGCCTGTCCCGCCAGCCGCACCACCGGGAAAGATATAAAACTTCCCGCTCCGGCGCACGGCGCTTGACAAGCTTCCCAATTCTGGCTACTATGGAGAAACTACATAACCCTATCTGATCGCGGTCGGTGGTCATTTTAACGGAGGTTGTATGCTCCAACACATTTTGGATGAGACGCAGGCCCGTTGGCTCGCCGCCGAACGCCGCGCGCTCGGCGAATTGCAGACCGTCCTGGCCCGGTTTGACCTCGCGCCCGCCGACCTGGCCCGGCTGGAACGCTCCATCCAACAGCTGGATGAGCTCTTCCTGCTGGTCATCGTCGGGGAATTCAACGCCGGGAAAAGCGCCTTTATCAACGCGCTCATCGGCCAACCGGTGCTGGAAGAGGGTGTGACCCCGACCACGACCCGCCTGCAGCTGCTCAAATACGGCCCGGAGATCAGCCGGACGGTCCAGGAAGCCTCGCTGGATGTTATCACCGCACCGGTGGAGATGCTGCGCGAGATCAACATCGTGGACACGCCGGGGACCAACGCCATCCAGCGCGAGCACGAGGCGCTCACGCAGGAGTTCGTCCCTCGCTCCGACATGGTGCTCTTCATCACCTCGGCCGACCGCCCCTTCACCGAGAGCGAACGCCGCTTCCTGGAGCAGATCCGCGGCTGGGGCAAGAAAGTGGTCGTGGTGGTCAACAAGATTGATATCCTGCAAACGCTGGACGATGTGGCCCGTATTGAGGCGTTCATCGCCGAAAACGCCCGGGCGCTCCTGGGATTCAACCCGCAGATCTTCCCCGTCTCGGCCCGGCAGGCGCTGCGCGCCAAGCAGACGCACGACGCCGCGCTGCGCGCTGCCAGCCGCTTTGACGCGCTGGAGCAGACCATCAACGCCACGCTGGACGAAGGGGAACGGATCCGGCTCAAGTTCCAGAATCCGCTCGGCGTCGGGGAGCGGTTGATCGCCGACGCGCTCCAGGTCATTGAATCTCGCTTAGCGCTGTTGTTAGGCGATTTCCAAACGCTGGAAAACCTGGAGCGGCAGATGGCAATCTACCGGGAGGATGTACAGCGGGATTTCCGGTATCGCCTTTCTGACGTGGATAACATCCTGACCGAGTTTGAAAACCGGGGCGTGGCTTACTTTGATGACACGCTGCGCCTGGCCCGCGTTTTTGATCTGCTGAACAAAACGCGCATCCAGACTGAGTTTGAGCATACGGTAGTGGCTGACGTGCCCCAGACCATCCAGCAGCGCGTCACCGAGATCATTGACTGGCTGGTCGCCAGCAATTTGCGCCAGTGGCAGGCCGTGACGGAGCATCTCAACGAGCGGCGCAAGACCCACGCCGACCGCATCGTCGGGACGATGGGGCAGTTTGAGTACGACCGCGACCATCTACTGGCGACGGTGGGTGGGGCTGCACAGGACGCCGTAGAGACGTACGATGAGGCCGCCGAGGCCGAGCAGCTGGCAGCCTCCGTGCAAATGGCAGTAGCGGAGACCGCCCTGATTGAAGTGGGCGCGATCGGGCTGGGCGCGGCCCTCACGGCCCTCTTCACGACGGCCGCGCTGGACCTGACGGGTGTCCTGGCCGCCGGGACGGTGGCGGCGCTGGGACTGTTTGTGATCCCCGATCGCCGCCGCCGGGCCAAGCAGGAGTTGCGCGACAAGATCGCGGCCCTGCGCGAGCGGCTGATGAGCTCCCTGACCGAGCAATTTGACCGCGAGCTGAGCCGGAATCTGAGTCACATAGACGAGGCCGTCGCACCCTACACCCGTTTCGTCCGGTCGGAGCGCGCCCACCTGGAGGAAATGCAGGCCACGTTGCTCCGCCTGCGGGACGAGCTCCAACGCCTGCGCGCGGAGATCAACGCCGGATAGTCAAGTCACTCACAAGCACAAAAGAGGAATCATTTTGCGCGCGGCCCTTGCCGCGCGCAAAATATCCCCTGTAACATTCCACTGGAATGATTACTGATAAACCACAAACACGGGGCGCGGCTTCAGGCTGAGCACCTGAGCCGGCGTCATCAGCGGCTGGTCATAGTCGTAGAAGAGCTTGAAGCCCCCGTACTGGAAGCCCGGCTCACCGCTGTATTGCAGGTAATCCGCAATTTTGGGCTGCGGCGGGCCGAAACCGTCGGCGTCCCAGATCAGGTCCACCAGGGGATAGCTCTGGAGCGCCTCTTTGTGCCCAATCATCCGGTCGTCAAACTGGTGGATGATGAGCAGCTTAGGTTGTCCGGTCTCGCGCGCCAGCGCATCTAACCAGGCCTGCACCGCGTTGATGGCCGTACTATCCATGTACCCCAGGTGATCGCCGGGGACCCAGGTGGTGTCCGACATGACAAACTCCGGGTCCACGGCCAGATGCACGTTGGGCTGGCGCAGGAACGGTTCCACCAGCGCCAGTTCCACCGTGAGCGGACTGTGTGCCGCCTGGAGGTCTATCACCGTCCACAGGCCGTGCGCCCGCGCCACGTCAATCCAGAGCTGGACGGTAGCTGTAGGCACGCGGTGATTGAAATCGCCGTCCTCGCCGGGCCGGGCGTCGGCAATCGTCGTGACCAGATGGAAGAAGGGGATCACCTGCGTGCCGGTCGCCACCGCCTGGTAAGCGGCCGCCTGCTGGAGCGTCATGGAGACCGTCTCGGTTGCCGAAGCGGTGCCAAGAATCCCCAGCCCCCGGCCTAACGGCGTGCCGTAAAGCCCCACCAACAGCCGGCCCCGCAGCAACGGCGGCGGCTGATGGATCCGCTCCAGCATGGCCTGCTCCTCCGGGTCCAGCGGCCTGAGCACGTCGGGCGAACCGGGGTAGATGGGACGAGGCGTCGGGGACGGCGGGGGCAGCGGCGTGGGTGTCGGCAACACGGAGACCGCCACCGGCAGCGGGGTCAACGTGGGCGTGGCGGTAACATCAGGCAGCGGCACCGGGGAAGTCCACAGCGTCCCCAGTGCCGCCGACCAGCGGGTCAACGCCAGCACGGCCGCTGCCAGCAGTGCGGCCAGCAGCAACGAAACCCAACGGTTGCTTTGAGTCGTCACGAGAACGGATTATACCACGAAGAGTCACGCATGATTGCGCCCGCCAGGATTTTGGATTTTGGATTTTGGATTTCGGATTTGGTTTAGGAGATGTAGTTGAGCGCTGTCAGGTAGCGCAGACTAAAGTTTGCGTATTCTCTGCGTTACAGTCTTGTTTTCAATGGTTGCGTTTGCGCCAGCCCTATCCGAAAGAAACCGGTCACGCGGCCAGGACCTCGCGCGCGGCGGCGAGCGCCTGCTCAATCCCGGCGTCGTCCACTTCGTAGTGCGTCACCGCCCGGAAGCGACCATCCAGCCGGCCCAGCAGGAGCACGCCGCGCTCCTTCAGGCCCTGCACGAAGGCTTCTTGGGAGAGCGGCACGCTCTCATCAAACCCAAAGTAGAGGATGTTGGTGCTGGGCGGCTCGACAATGACACCGGGCAGTGCCGCCAGCCCCTCGGCCAACCGGCGGGCGCGGGCATGATCCTCGGCCAGGCGCGTCGTCATCTGCTCTAAGGCAACGATGCCGGCTGCGGCCAACACGCCCGCCTGCCGCATCCCGCCGCCGAGCACCTTGCGCGCCCGTCGCGCCTCAGCGATAAAGGCTTTTTCGCCGCAGAGCACGGAGCCAACCGGCGCAGCCAGCCCTTTGGAGAGACAAAAGGTGATAGAATCGGCCGGGCGGGCCAGGTCGCGCGCCGCCACGCCCAACGCCACCGCCGCGTTGAAGATGCGCGCGCCGTCAATATGAACCTTGAGCCCGTGGTCATGCGCCAGCTTGGCCACCGCCGCCGTGTATTCCACCGTCAACGGGGTCCCGCTACAGAGGTTGTGGGTGTTCTCCAGGCAGACTAAGCGGCTGCGCGGGAAATGGACGTTGTCGCCGCGAATTGCTTCCGCCACGTCTGCCAGGCGCAGCGTCCCGTCGCGCTGATTAGGGACGGTGTGCGGGATGATCCCGCCGAGCGCCGCCATCCCACCCTGCTCATAGACGAAAGTGTGGGCTTTGTCGCCTAAGATCACCTCATCGCCGCGCCCGCAATGAGTCAGCAGCGCCGTCAGGTTGCCCATCGTGCCGCTGGCGACAAAGAGCGCGGCCTCCTTGCCCATGCGTTCCGCGGCTAACGCCTCCAACCGGTGAATCGTGGGATCTTCATCAAACACATCGTCTCCCACCTCCGCGTTCGCCATTGCAGCCCGCATCGCGGGCGTGGGCTTCGTCACGGTATCGCTGCGCAAATCCACAATGTTCATTGTTCCTCCATTGAAAATAACGCCCTGAGTTTGTAGTAAGGCGCTTTAGCGCCGTCTGAGCCGCGCTGAAGCGCGTCACGGCGGGGCAAAAATTACGTTTCACGTTTCACGTTTCACGTTTCACGTTTCACGTTTCACGTTTTACGTTTCACGTTTCACGTTTGAAGTTTCACGCATCCTTAATCAGCCCGCCATGGTAGACCAGTTCGTAGACCACCTCACTGCCGCGCTCAATCCACTCACGGCCGGTAAAGGCGGTGAACTCGCCCGTGCTGGTATCCACGTAGAGGCTACCGTGCGTCTCGTAACGCCAGCCGCCCAGGAAGCGGCCCTCCCGGTACATTTCCGTCAGGCTGGCCTTGATGATCTGCCCGGCCTCGGCGGCGGTGATCAAATCCGGGCGGAGGAGCCGCCCGTAGTAATTCATGGCCCACACAGGCTGCCCCTCGCAGTAAACTACCTCCTCGCCAATGAAATCGGCGCCGCCGAAGTAGCTATCCAGATAGGCAAAAGGAGGGTGATGGTATTCCAAATCGTGGGCCCCTGGGCGGTGAGCCAGGGTGGGGGTACCACTACCCACGTAGGTATGGGCTTTGGCTTCCACGATAAAAGTGTGCAACGCTTCCAGCGGGACCTCAGGCATAGTCGCCTCCTTGGTGATAGTGCAACTATTATAGCACAAGCTGCCAGTTGATCGTGGCAAGCCAGCCACGAGGCTCAAACTCGCGAGGAATGAAAAAGGGATTTTGCGCGCAGTGAAGCCGCGCGCAAAATCCCCCATTTCTCTCTCTTAACCCGCCGGCAGTAGCGCCAGGGGTGGGACCTACTCGTACCGCAGAGCCGTGACGATATCCAGGCGCGCTGCCTGGCGCGCCGGGATGGTCGCGGCCAGGATGCCGAAGAGCAAGCCGGTGGCAATCGCCGCCAGGACCCCGCTCACCGGGAAGTAGTAATCCATGACAAACCCGCTCACGTTGAGCGCTTTGATCAGCACAAACCCCAACCAGAGCCCCGCCAGGATGCCAAAGGCAATCCCGGCCCCAGCCAGCAGCAGGCTCTCGGCCTGGATCATCCGCCGCACCTGCCGGCGGGTGCTGCCTACCGCGCGCAACATCCCAATCTCCCGCGTCCGCTCAAGGACGTTGATCGCCAGCGTATTGATCATCGCAATCAGCGCGGGCAGGGCAAACATTATCATTAACACGTAGAGCAATGCCATAGCACTGTTGAACGTCGCCATCTGCTGCTGGCGGAAGACCTCCCAATCCAGCAAGGTGAAGGCAGGGTAACGAGCCACAAGCGTTTCCAGCGCCCGCCGCACGGTCGTGGCATCCGCCTCCGCGGTCAGGTCGGCCAGCAAGAGCAGGTCGGTCGTCTGGTGGAAATCACGCTCTAAGTTGGCCTGCGAGATGTAGGCCGTCGCCAGTTTCGCGTTCAAGTAGTCCATGCCGATGGCGACGACGCGGTAAGGTTGATCGCCTTCCGGCGTTTTCAGGGTCAGGATGTCGCCAACGTGGGTCCCGCTCTGCATGGCAAAAATGCCGTTGACGATCAACGCCCGCTCGCGGCCCAGCGCCGCGAACGCCTCGGCCGATTCGCCGGCACTGAACTCCAGGCCGGCGATGTCAGGGTAGGTCACCGGATCAATGCCGATGACCTGGAGCTGGCTACCGTTGGCGCTGGTCAGGCCCAGCCGCAAGGTGGTGACGCCCCGGATGCCCGGCGTGGCCTGAATCTCCTGCGCCAGTTCCGGGCCGGCGCCCAGGTTGCCCCCGCCGAGCACCATGGAGCCGGGCATGAGGATGAAGTTGGCGCCCAGGCTCACATCCAGATAGCGCATGAACCCGGCCGAAATACTGGATAAGAGCGCCGCCAGGGCCAACACGGTGGCCAGTCCGATCATCATGGCGGAAGCGGTGATGGCGGCCCGGCCTGGCTGGCGGATCAGATTCCCCTCGGCAATCTGCCCCTCCCGGGCGAACAGGAGGCCGAGCAGCCGGCCGAAGGTGTGGGCGATCGGGCGGACCAACGCCGGGGCAATCAGCACCAGCCCACCCAGGAAGAGCAGCGTCCCCAAACCGGCCAGCGAGAAGTTGCCGGAGAGCAACCCCAACGCGGCCAGCACAATCAAGCCGGCGCCCACCAAGCTGCGGCGGCGCGCCGTCCGCTCGTAAGCGGCGGCCGTGACCGGGCGCAGGGCTTCCAACGGCGTCACACGGGCGGCCGAGAGTGCCGGCAGCAAGCCCCCCAGGAAGGTGATCCCTACCCCCATAGCCACCGAAAGCCCCAGGTTCTTCAGGGTGATAACCGGTCCCCCCATCGTGATGTGCATGAATTGCCGGATGATCGGGTTCACGATCAACGTCAGCAGCCAGGCCAGGACGTACCCGGCCAGCAAACCCACCGCCGTCCCGACCAGGGCCTGGAGCAGGCTCTCCGTCACGAGCAAGCCGACCACGGTGGCCCGGGAGGCCCCTACCGCGCGCAGCATCCCCAGGTCGCGGCGGCGCTCAGCCACCACCGTGCGGAAGGTGTTGAAGATGACGAACGCGCCCATTGCCAGCGCCATGAGGCCGAAGATAGCGAAGGCATATTCACCCAATTGGAGAGCGGCGAAGAGCTCATTGCCGAACTCCAGCGGTCCGAGTTTGAAGTCGGTCCCCAGCGCGTCAAGCACGGCGGACTCCACCGTGGTGTGATCCGTCCCTGGCTGGAAAATCGCCTCAATGGTGTTGATTTCACCGGGATGGCGCAGCAATGTCTGCGCCGCGTCCAGCGGCACGTAGACCTCTTCGGTGCCCGGCAAGGGACGCGAGGCCAGCAGGCCGACGATTTGAAAGTCGGCCGTCCCTTCACTGGAGGGCAGCTTGAACGTGTCGCCCACCGCCAGGTTGAGCTTGGCCGCCAGGCTTTCGGGGATCACCATCACCGCCCCGTCGCCCTCGGCCAGGAAACGGCCCTCCTGGAGCGGATAGGAGCGGACCGCCTGGGCGGTCGCCGGGTCCAACCCGACGACGATGACGGCATTGACCGTCGAGAACTTCGCCGCTGCCGGATTGGCAGGAGTACCGGACAACGACTCCGGCAGCAACACGGTCTGATGCAGCGAGCCGGTCGCCACCGCGACGCCCGGCACGCCTCGCAGCACCTCCACCCGGTCAGCACTGAAAGTGCCGTTGGCGACCGACGTCACGGTCAGATCCACTTTTCCGGCCGCCGCGAGCATATTCTGGCGGAAAGCCTGCAGCATGGAGGGCAGCAGGCTGTTCAGCCCAAACAGGACAGTGACACCGAAGACCACGGCCAGCGTCGTGAGTACCGTCCGCAGCCGCCGTCCCCGGAGATAACGCCAGGCAAGGGTTAATTGCATGTTCATAGGATTCTTCCTTTGGCCTCCATAGCCTTCATTTCGGCCTTAACGTTTGACGCTTGACGTTTGACGCTTGACTTCCGTCATCCGCCACCGCGACTACAGCGCCGCCACACGGGCGCGGACCACCTGCGCTCCGCCCGTCTCCCCGTTGAGCCGCGCCTGATCCACGATCTTGCCATCCTTCAGGAAGACAATCCGGTCGGCGTAAGCCGCAATGCGCGGATCGTGGGTCACCATCATGACGCTGCGGCCCCACTCGGTGGTAATCTGCCGCAACAGCCCGGCGATCTCGTCGCCGGCCCGCGAATCCAGGTTGCCGGTCGGCTCATCGGCCAGAATCAACGCCGGCTCGGCAACGAGCGCCCGTGCAATCGCCACCCGCTGCTGCTGTCCCCCGGAGAGCTGATCCGGGCGGCTGTGCAGCCGGTCGTTCAGCCCCATCCGCTCTAACCATTGAGTGGCCCGCGCGTGGGCCTGTTCCGGCTTGATTCCATCCAGGATCAACGGCAGGGCCGCGTTTTCCAACGCCGTCAGCACCGGGATCAGGTTAAAGAATTGAAAGACGAAACCCATTTTACGGCGGCGTAATTCGGTCAGCGTATTGTCGTCCAGCTGGGCGATGTCCTGGCCATCCAGCATGACGCGCCCGGCGCTGGGGCGGTCCAGTCCGCCCACGAGGTGCAACAGCGTGGATTTGCCGCAGCCGCTTGGGCCCATCACAGCGACAAATTCACCTGTCTCCACCGCCAGGCTGAGGTGGTCCAACGCGGTCACGGCGGTCTCGCCGGTACCGTAGATTTTCGTCAGGTTTTCAGTTTGAACGATAGCCATGGTTTGTATCCCTCCCTCTAAAATAGTCCCTCAGTCAATGAATCAATCAGTTGATAGCCAACAAACGCGAACTTTAGTTTGTCGTCCTGGTTGAGCACTCAACTTTGATCCCACTGCTGATAAACGCCATATCATCAAGTTCGTAGTAGAGAGGCCTCAACGGGGCATCTCTATAACGCCATTTAACTGCGCTAAAGCGTGTAATTGCAAGCCGGTTTTTGTCCCATGATTCGCAAGATGCTACTGGATGGCCTTCAACTCCGCCGGCAAAGTCTCTCCGGTCAGCCAGGCCCGCACCGTGCGGTTAAAGAGCTCCGGCGTGGTCAGGCTCCAGTTATGCTCAGCCTGGAGCGAGAGCCGCGGCCGGTGAGCAACCAGATAGCCACGCGCCGTTGGGATGGCAGCAGTCAGGTCATACACCGAGCGGCGCATGGCCGCGTATTCGTGCTGACCGGCGACCACCAACGTCGGCGCGGTGACGCGCTCCAGCCCGGCGGGCAGCCGGAAACGCTGATTTTCTACCATGACGTGCGCAAAGCCCTCGGCGGTCAACGCGCGGAACTCCTCGCGGAACTGCGGATAGTAGCGATCGGGGATACCGGCCGCCCGTCGCATGTTGAGCCGGATCCACCACTCACTGCTGCGGAAGGGCTGGACAAAGAGCCGGTACGACGCGACGACCAGTCCCGGCGTGATGAATTGCCCGCCGGGGATCGGGCGGACCAAAGCGCTGCTGACGATTGCATGGTCCACCAGTTCCGGCGCGACAGCCAGCAGGGCTACCGTCACCTGCGCCCCCTCCGAGAGACCGACAACGTGCGCCCGTCCACCATGCGCCCGCGCGCGGATCAGGTCGGCGATCAACGCAGCGGCTCCTGCCATTGTGAACGGCCGCACGGCCCGGCTCTGGCCCTGCTCCGGTAGATCGGGCACCAGGCAATGATAATCGGTCAACGCGGTCACCTGTGGCTCCCACATCCACCCTGCGGCTCCACCGCCGTGCAAGAAAACGATGGTGGGCGCCGTGACAGAACCGCTCTCTCTGACGGCCAACGACATAACCATCTGTCCCAACTCCCTCCTATTTGCTCCCCGACTTCGGCGGGCGGCCACGCGGCTTCGGTTCCGGTTGCGGCAACGGTTGCCGCTGCACCTCGTCCAGGCGGGCCTCCACCATATCCAGCCAGCGCAGATCGGCTTCCAGGTGCATCACCGTTTTGTCCAGCAGCAGAATCTGCGCCAGTTCCGCCTGCGGGTTGGCCCGTTGCCGCTGTGTCGTGACCTGGTGCAATTCCCGGTAAAGGGCCTCCCGTTGAACGTGGATCACATGCCGGGCATCCACGCCGCCAAGCGTAATGCCTAACATCAGCTTGACAAAGAACTCGTCGTGTTGGTGCTCGCCCAACACACCCATATCAAACCAGGCTTGCAGTTCCTCACGCCCCGCCGGTGTGAGAGCGTAGATGCGCTTCTCCGGCCCCCCGTCCTTCTCCACGGAATCTTCCACCACCAGGCCACTTTCGGCCAACCGGGCCAGCGTCGTGTAAATTTGCGCCGGTTTGACGTCCCAATTCTCCTTGCCACCGACCAACGCTTCAAACGCGGCGTGGAGTTCATAACCATGCCGTGGTTGTTGTGCGATCAGGCCCAACAGTGCATAACGAACGGACATTTTATAATTTACTCTACTGTTTACTAATTTCGTGATTAACTATAATACAAGTTAGTAGTTTTGTCAAGGCCGCTTGACCACTGACCACAGACCGCAGACCACGGGATACCGGCTGATGATCCTTGCCGTCCACAAATACTACACAAGCAGAATCACCTCCCATGTGTTGCCGCCGAATCACTACTCTGAACAGTTACCACAAATGCATGAATCACAGGCCAGCGCGCCAGACACCAGGTGTAACACGGGCATGAGGTAGCCATTCGTGATTCGCCATTCGTGCATTCGTGTCCTGATTCGTGGACAGCCCACATCCCAGGCCGGCAGCGCACCGCAAACGGCGCTCAAGCGCCGCACCACCAACCCCGGAGATTTGGCGACTCCATGAGCTGCGGTATAATGCCCCCGTTTCACGGCGGTGTAGCGCCCTGCTCAGGCAGCCCCTACACCGCAATTTTTTGAAACCGAGCACCGGAGGAACACGATGGCTTTCGCATGGTGGCAAACCGCCGTCTTTTACCAGATTTACCCCCGCAGCTTCGCCGACGGTAACGGCGATGGAATCGGCGACCTGCCCGGCATCATCAGCAAACTGGATTACCTGCGCGCGCTGGGGATTGATGCGCTCTGGCTCTCGCCGCACTACCCCTCGCCGCTGGTAGATTGCGGCTACGACATCGCCGACTACACGGCGGTCGCCCCGGAGTACGGCACCTTAGACGACTTCCGCCGCTTCCTGGACGAAGCGCACCGGCGCGACCTCCGCGTCATCCTGGACTTGGTGCTCAACCACACCTCCGACCGGCATCCCTGGTTCCTGGAATCCCGGTCCAGCCGTCATTCCCCCAAACGCGACTGGTACATCTGGCGCGACGGGCGGGATGGCGAGCCGCCTAACAACTGGGCTTCCACCTTTGGCGGCTCAGCCTGGGAGTATGACGCGGCTACCGACCAGTACTACTACCACTTTTTCTTCAAAGAGCAGCCCGATCTGAACTGGCACAACCCGGAGGTCCGCCAGGCGATGTGGCAGGCCGTGCGCTTCTGGCTGGACCTGGGCGTAGATGGCTTCCGGCTGGATGCTATCGGCACCGTCTTTGAAGCGCCGGGGTGGCCGGACCATACCGCGCCGCGCGGGCTGGCAGAGCTTTTCCGCGCCTCCCGCCTGGCGCAAACTGAGGAGGAGAAAGCGCAGGTGACTCAGGATTGGACGGAGCTCTTCCGCCACCAGGTGGACCAGTACGCGCCGGTGCACGCGCTGCTACGTGAGCTCCGCGCCGTGGTGGATGAGTACGACGACCGGGTCCTGGTCGGCGAGACGGAGGAGCTGGCCTACATGGGCGACGGCACCGACGAGCTGCATCTGGTCTTCAACTTCCCGCTGATGCGGACGGAGCGGCTGACGCCCGCCTGGATCCGCGCCAACCAGGCCACGCGGCTGGCCGGGCTACCGCCGGGCGGCTGGCCTTGCAACACGTTGGGCAACCACGACTCGCCGCGCCTTTACAGCAATTACGGGGACGGGCAGCACGCGGCGGAGCGAGCGCGAGGGCTGCTGGCGTTGATGTTGACACTGCGCGGCACGCCCTTCCTGTACAACGGCGAAGAGATCGGCATGACCGATTATGAGCTGACCGACCTGGCCGATTTCCGCGACACGTTGGGACTCTGGGCTTACCGGCTGGACACCGAGCTCTTCCACACGCCGCCGGAGGAGGCGCTGGCAGCGGCGGCCCGCTACACGCGCGACAAGAACCGCACGCCGATGCAGTGGTGTAACGCGCCCCACGGCGGTTTCTGCCCCCCGGAGGTGAAGCCCTGGCTGCCGGTCAACCCCAACTATGCCCAGGGCATCAATGTCGCTGACCAGGAAGCCGATCCCCGCTCGCTGCTGCACGATTACCGGCGGTTGCTGCACCTGCGCCGCGCCACGCCGGCGCTGGTGGTTGGCGATTACACCCCGCTGGCCGAAGAATCCAACGATTATTTCGCCTTCTTGCGCCACGACGCCGCAAACAATCAAACCTGCCTGGTCGTGCTCAACTTCTCGGAGCAGGCACACACGCTGGCGCTGGACTTGCCGGCGCCCACCGTGCGCACGCTCTTTTCCAGCCGCGAGCGGCCGGCGGTGGAGGAGCCGGCCCGGTTAACGGTCGCGCCCTTTGAGGTTTACATTGGCGAGCTCGGCCGGGCAGCCCCCCGCTGAAGCCCAGAGCTGGTCCGCCGGGGGCCTGCTCCTGGTCGCGGTGGGAGCGGTCTGCTTCAGCACCGTCATCCTTTTCACCCGCCTGACGCGCGGCCTGGACGTGATGGCAATTGCCTTCTTCCGGGCCTTTTTCGCCTGGCTGTTCTTCACCGCGCTGCTCCCGCGTTTCCCGGAAGCGCTCCGCGTGAGCCGCTACCGGCGTGCGCTCTGGGCGCTGCTGGGGCTGGGCGCTGCCGTGGGACTTTCGGCCGCGCTCTACATCTACGCCATCCAGCACACCACGGCGGCCAATGCGGCGCTGCTCATCAACTCGGCGACGCTCTACGTGGCGTTGCTCGCGCCCTGGCTGCTCCAAGAGCCGCGCCCGCGTTATATCCACGTGGGGTTGGGGCTGGCAGTGATCGGCATTGTCTGCATTTCCAACCCGGCGGGCCTGGACCTGCATTCCGGCTCGTTCGCCGGGATTATGGCCGGCGTCTGCTCCGGCTTCACCTATTCACTGACCATGCTCTTCAGCCGCTACTTGCGCGGCAAAGTCAGCAGCCTCACCCAGGTCTGGTGGAGCTCGGGGATCGCGGCACTGTTGCTCTCGCCGTGGGTGCTGCGCGCCCCGTGGACGACCATCCTCGCCAACCTGCCGGTGCTGGTCCCGCTGGGCGTTGTCTCGCTGGGGCTGGCCTACCTGCTCTACTTCACCGGCCTGCAACGGGTCAGCGCCCAGGTGGTGAGCGTGGTCGCGCTGTTGGAGCCGGTCAGCGGGGCGCTGATCGGGCTGTTCCTGTTCCACGAGCTGCCCACCCCGGTGGGCGTGCTCGGCAGTCTGCTCATCCTGACCAGCATTTTCCTGATCTCCCGGTAAAGGAGGTGCAACATCCCCCCGCTGAGAAAACTGCTGCGCTATGGATGTCGGGGAGCCGGCCTCCTGCTGGCGTTGACCTGGGCCAGCTGCCGGCCGGCATCCCCCCTCGCGCTGCCAACCCCGCTCACGACGCCACAAACAGCACTCGTGGCAGAGACTTTTGATTTTCCGCTGGACCCGGCGCATTTTGGCCCGTACCAGCCCTACGTCTCTGGACCGCTGCCGGTGGATACGCGCTTTGGAGTGCAGAATCCCGGTGTGGGCAGCGCCGGCAAATGTTTCGTGGATGCAAAGGGGCAGAAGGTACCGTTTGACCAGCTTTATCACGCCGGGGAAGATTGGTTCGCCTTGGACGCCACCGGACAAGTAGACGGGCGGGCCGGGCGTGGGGCGGAGGTCCGTGCGGTCGCTAACGGTGTCGTCACCTGGACCGAGGGGTTAGGCAGTGAAGGCGCGCTTGTGGTCGTGGAGCATCTATTGCCCGACGGCACGCACATCTGGTCGGCTTACTGGCACGTGTCCGACGTCACCGTCGCCGCCGGGCAGGCAGTCCGGCGTGGCGAGCGGCTTGGTCAGATCCACGATCGGGGTTACAATAGTCACCTGCATTGGGAAATTCGCACCTTTGGCGATGGCGCGGCGCTCTTCCCGGCTGATTCGGCGGGTGGCCGGGGCACCTGCAATGGACACCTCGCCGCCGTCGGCTACACCTGGGACGACGACCCGGCGCGCGCCCGCCCGGAAGCCTGGGGGTATCTCGCGCCGGGCGAATTCGTTCGTGCCCACCAGACGGCGCCATAAAACCAGGGCGACATCAAGACCAGACGGAGGAACACCATGGCACTGACATTACGGCCGGCTACGCTAACCGATAAGCCCCGCATCCTGGAGATCTCTTCCCGCATCTGGGAAGGCGAGGATTACATCCCTGCGGTGATTGACGAGTGGCTGGCGGCGGAAAATTCAGAGCTGGCGCTCGTGCTCCTGGACGATCAGGTGATCGCCTTTGCCCGTTTCACCTGGCTGCTGCCGGGCTACGGCTGGATAGAAGGCCTCCGCGCCGATCCGGCTTACCAGGGGCTCGGGGCCGGCAAGGCCCTGACTCGCTACTTCCTGGAAAAGGCACGCCAGGCCGGAGCGCACCGGATCGGGTTATCCACTTACATTGAAAACTACGCCTCGCTGCACATCATTGAGAGCCACGGCTTCCGGCGAGTAGCGGAGTTTGTGGGCGCCGAGGCAGAGCCGGATGACCTGCTGCGCCAGGCTGAACCGGTGGCCGAAGTGGTGGCCGTGCCACCCGCCGAGGCCATACCGTTCATTCGCGCTTCAACCTTCCTGGAGCTGGCGCAAGGTTACTTCCCGTGTGGCTGGCAGTTTTATCCCTTTGCCTGGGATCCGGCCTACGTGCTGGCACAGATGCGCTATGTCTTGGGCCTGCGTCGGGCCGGCCAGTTGATCGGGTTGCTCTGCTGTGGCCGGCTCACCCACGGTCCGGCTGAGTTTTCGGTAGATTTCCTGGACGGCGAGCCAGAGGCCATCGTCGCCCTGACGCGCCACGCGCTTTCCCTGGCCCGAGGCGTGCCCTGGTTCATGATCCCGGTGCCCAAAGCCGGGCCGCGGGCAGCTCCCGCGCTGGAACAGCTGCTAACCCTGGGCTTCACGACCTGGCAGGCGGGCACTGCCGACATCTTCGTCTATGAGCAGGCGCTGGCAGCAGAGTGACGGGGATATTCACCCCCTCGTGACCCATGACCATCATCCAGATAGATCACCTGACCAAAACGTTTGTGACCACCGCGAAAGCGCCCGGCCTGGCCGGGAGTCTGCGCACGCTCTTCCGGCCGGTGCGGCGGGAAATCCAGGCCGTCAAAGGGATCACCTTCACGGTGGAACAGGGGGAGCGGCTGGCCTTCATCGGCCCAAACGGCGCGGGCAAATCCACGACGATCAAACTGCTCGTCGGCATCCTCTACCCCACCGGCGGCACCGCCACCGTCCTGGGCAAAGTCCCCTGGCGTGAGCGGCAACAGCTGGCCTACGAGATCGGCGCGGTCTTCGGGCAGAAGTCGCAGCTCTGGTATCATCTCCCACCGGCCGATTCCTTTGACCTGCTGGCCCGCATCTATGGCCTGGAACGCAGTGCCTATCGCCAACGCCTGGACGAGCTGGTGGAGCTCTTTGAAATCGGCGAATATTTGCAGACGCCGGTGCGCAAACTCTCGTTGGGCGAGCGGATGCGGTGTGAGATCGCCGCCTCGCTCCTGCACCGGCCGCGCATCCTCTTCCTGGACGAGCCCACCATCGGGCTGGACGTGGTCGTCAAGCAGCGAATCCGCGACTTGATCCTGGAACTGAACCAGCGGGAGGGCGTCACCGTCTTCCTGACCTCGCACGACGCCGGGGATGTGGAGGTCCTCTGCCGCCGGGCGATGGTCATCAACCACGGCGAGGTGATCTACGACGGCCGGGTCAACGATCTGAAGCACAACTACCTGCGCACCAAGACAGTCTCGCTGAAGCTGGGGCAGCCCTGGCAGGGCTTTGACGCCCCTGGCGTGACGGTGCTCAAACAGAAGGAGTACGGCGTCAAATTGCAGGTAGATACCACCGTCGCGCCCATTGAGGCCGTGATGGCGCAACTGCTGGCCCGCTACGCCATCGTGGACATTAACGTGGACAACCCGCCGATGGAGGAGATCATCGCGCGGATCTACGAAGCGCCGGCAGGGGCCTGAGACATGGCCCGTTACCTCTTCGTTTTTCGGATTGCGGCACGGCAACAGTGGGCCTATCGGGCCGAACTGGGGCTGCGCGCCATCTCCATCATGCTCTTTGTAGGGATCTTCATGGCGCTCTGGGTCACAGCGTTTCGGGTCAGCGGGCAAGGGACGCTCGGCGGCTATTCGCTGGCGCAGATGGTCTGGTACTTAGCCATGGCCGAGACGGTGACGCTTTCCACCTCGCGGGTCTTCACGGAAATCAGCGAGGCGGTCAAAGCGGGCGACCTGGCCTACACGCTGACCCGTCCCCTGAGCTACCCCTTCTACCAGGTAGCGAACTCGTTGGGCAATTCCGCGCCGCGCTTCCTGCTCAACCTGGGGACGGCGGTACTGGTGGTGCTGGTGGGAATCGGCCAGTTCGCCGGCAGCCCGGCCGGGCTGGTGGCCTTCCTGGTCATGGCCTGGCTGGCGCTGTGGCTGGATGCACTGATCGCAGTCCTGATCGGGCTGGCAGCGTTCTGGTTGGAGGAGGTCACGCCGGTCTTTTGGATTTACCAGAAACTGGTCTTCACCCTCGGCGGCCTCTTCCTGCCGCTGGATTTCTTCCCGCCGTGGCTACAGCGGCTCTCTCGCTGGCTCCCCTTCCAGGCAGTCACCTACGCCCCGGCGCAGGCCTTCGTCGCCTTCACACCGGAGACGGTGCTGCGCAACCTCGCCGTTCAAGTGGCTTACATTGCGGTGTGCTGGTTAGCGGTGATGCTGGTCTGGCGGGCCGCCCGGCGGCGGCTGGTGATCAACGGGGGATGACCGATGAAAAAGGTATTGGCACTGATCTGGGGGTACCTGCGCCACAACTTCATGTCGGCGATGGCCTACCGGGGCGCCTTTTTTCTCCAGCTGTTCGGGATGTTCCTCAACGACGTGATGCTGCTCTTTTTCTGGGCCGTCTTGTTCAGCCGCCTCCCCACCCTCAACGGCTGGGATCTGACCGGGGTGATGATGATCTACGCGGTGACGGCCTTCGGGGTGGGGCTGGGAACGGTGGTCTGCGGCAACGCCGACCGGGTGGCGCGGATCATCGCTACCGGCGGGCTGGACTACTACCTGGCGTTGCCGGCCGATCCCTTGCTGCACCTGCTGGTCTCGCGGATGTCGCTGTCGGCGTGGGGGGATTTGCTCTTTGGGTTGGGGTTGTTCCTGGTGGCTGCCCCGGCCTCCTGGCTGCACCTGCCGCTGTTCCTGTGCGTGGGCACGCTGGCCAGCGTGATCTTTGTGGCCTTCTGTGTCAGCACCGGCGCGCTGGCCTTCTGGCTGGGCAACGCGGAGACGTTAGCGGGACAGTTGTACGGGGCGATCCTGGCCTTCAGCCTCTATCCGGTGGATATTTTCCCGGCGGCGGTCCGGCTGCTGCTCTATACACTGATCCCGGCGGCGTTCGTCGGCTCGTTGCCGGCGCGGCTGCTGAGCCGGCCGGAGGGCGGGCAGCTGGCGCTGCTGGTCGCCGTGGCGGTGATGGTGACCTTAGCGTCGCGCTGGCTCTTTGAACAGGGGCTACGACGCTACGAATCGGGCAACCTGGTGACGGTGCGCGGCTAAACTGCCTCACTCAGAACGTGCGGGCTGCCGTAACGGCAGGATCACATGAAACTGGCTGCCGGGACAACGTCGTTCGTCGTAACCGGGGCTTTCAACCCACAGCTTGCCGTGATGCGCCTCCACGATCCCCCGAGCGATCGCCAGCCCTAATCCCGGCCCGCCCCCCTTGAACTTGGTCCTCCCCGTGGAGTGTAACAAAACCTCCCCGGTCTGGAAGAATTTGGTGAAAATCAGCTCTTGCGCCTGCCGATCAATGCCGATGCCGGTATCGCTGATGACAATCTCTACTCCCCCCTCCGCCAGATCACGCTCACCGGGGTCTAACACTCGCCCGGAAATGGTAATCTGTCCCCCATCGGGAGTGTATTTAATCGCATTGAGGAGCAGCTGTTGAAAGACCTTCCGCAGCGCATCTGAATCCCCTTCAATGGGCGGCAGCTGCCGTAAATCGGCCAACGCCAGGGTCAGATTGCGCTCTTGCAGGGACTCCTCAAAGCAACGACAGAGGATTCGTAACAGGCGCTGGAGCGAGAGTGGCTGCCGTTCCAGCTGTAACGCCCGGCTGTCAACTTTGACCACGTCCAGCATATTGTTGACCACTTCCTGCAACCGGCTGACCCCACTGTGGATCCCAGTCACCAGTTGCAAGTAATAGGGATTGGCCTGGATCGTTTCGTCGTTGAGCAACATCTGGCTGTAGCCACTGACAGTGGTCAGCGGGGTGCGGAGTTCGTGCGAAAGCACTGTGATGAAATTGGATTTGGTACGATCTAACCGCTCCACCTTGGCGTAGGCCGCTTGCAGCGCCTCGGTCCGCTCCTGGACCATCTGCTCCAACCGTTGGTTGAACTGAGCGGTCTGCTCATAGAGGCGAGCATTCTCTAACGCCACCGCCGCCTGACCGGCAAAGGTCATGGCTAACGCTACCTGATCCTCCGTGTAAGGTTCCGGCGTCTGGCGGACCAGCGAAAACATCCCAATGACTTCGTGCCGCAAGATCAACGGGACCCCCAGCCAGGAACGGGCCTGCGGCAGGTTGGGATGTTGTCGCCAATCGGGCCGGTTCAGCACATCCGGGAGGGCGATAGGAAGCTGGGTCTGACAAACCTGGTGGAAAACATTGCCCTCCTCAATCGCCATCTGGATGGTCTGGAGATCAGTCTCCCAGGGAAAACCGCGCGCCGCCACGATCTGCAAAATCTCCCCCTGGCGCAACATCACCGATCCCCGATCATAGGCGACCAGCCGGGCCAGATTGCTGAGGATCAGCTCTAACACTTCCTGCAAATTCAACGTCCCGGAGAGCACGCGCCCGACTTCAAAGAGCGTCTCGGCCAGCTGGCGGCGTGTCTGCTCACCCTGGTAACGTGCGGTGTTCTGGATGGCGATAGCGACCTGATCGGCGAGCGATTGCAGGAGCGGGACCTCCTCGTCGTTAAAGGCATAAGGCTGCTCGCTGCGGATATCCAATACCCCCAGGATGGTCCCTCCCATCTCCAGGGGGAGCGCCAGTTCAGAACGGGTGCGCGGCGCTAAATCCTGGTAAAGAGGATCGCCGGGGGCAATCTCGTCCAACCGGACCGCCTGCCGGTGTTGGAGCACGCGGCTGAAGACCGGATCCTGCCCGGCATCCAGGCTGAACCAGCAGTGCTCCCCCGCCTGGTCCCCGGCGTCGGAGCGGGCGTAGGCGCGCAGCGTGGCCGTGGTCCCCTCGGTCAAAAAGATAGCCACGTAGTAATATTGGAACCGTTGCTGAATGAGATCAACAACAGCCTGCAAGAGTGGATCCAGCTCCAGCAGCGAGGTGATACGCTGGGCCACCGCGACACTGGCCTCCAGCTGGATGGCCCGCCGGTGCAGCTCTTCCGTCCGCTGCTGGACCTTCTGCTCCAGCCCGGCGTAAAGCCCGGCCAGCTCCGTGAGCATCGTCTGGAACGTCCGTGTCAAGAGACTTAGCTCGTCGCCGCCCTCTGGGGAAGGAAGCCCGGCTGCGGCATCGGCAAACCGCTGGGCCGATTCCCCCTCACCCATCACTTTTTGCGCTGCCAGCACCAGCTGTTGCACCGGACGAGCCATGGTCCGTGTCACGGAGAAGCTCACCAGGATGAGCAGCAGCGTGGTCACCAACGTGCTGCTCCCCATGATCCATAATGCCATATCGGTGATTCGGCGGACCTCAGTCACCGGCCGCGTCACCAGGAGCGGGACGACCGTATCCCCTAATGTAAAAATCAGGTGATGGTTGAACTGGCCGCCGCTCTGCCCTTCGGGCGACTCAAAGGGGAGTGCCTGGCGGGTACCGACCTTGATGCCATCCACAATTATGCCGACATCGCCCGTCAGGCGGTTATGGGCGACGATTTGCTGCAACTCCTGCTCCACCGCCATGGCCGTGACCACTGTTCCCGCCTTGTCGGGCAATTCGGCCCGGCTCAGCAGCAAAATGCCCCCCGGTCCCATCCTGACCACCGGCGCAGCGGAATTAACTAACGGCAACAGATTAGGGCGATTTTGACCGTCGGCCGGTTCACGGCTGACCCGCAGGGTGCGCTGAGCATCATAAATCTGGACAATATACAGCTCAAACCGGTCACGCACCAGGTCAGCCCGTTCGTTCAGCACGGTCAGGGACTCCGCAGTAGCGTCGGCGAGAGCAGACGGCAAATGCGGATCGCTGGCCAGCAGGGCCGCCGATGCCTGGACCACCGTGCTGCGGGCATTTAAGGCCTCAATAACCTGAGCAGCGTCGGTGGCGGTTTGCTGCCTGAGAATCTGATCCAGGATGTGGTTAGTACTGGAGGCAAAAATCAAGGTGCTGACCAAGAGCGAGGCCAGCATCAGTCCCACTACCGGCGTCAACAGCCTCATGCGGAACGAGCGACGCCGCCAAAACCGGACCAGGGTGCTTAAAACAGTGGGCCTCATCGTTGAGAACAGTGCAAGGCCGCCCCCCAACCGGCAGGCGGCCCTTACTTGATCAATAAGTGACCACCCGTGGCAGTTCCTTAGCCTGTTCCACCCATTGCCTGACCTGTTCCAGGGTAGGCAGCCGGCGCACCCGCTTTTTCTCTTCGTTGACCGCGGCCAATTTCTGAAACAGATTGTCGGGATTACGCTGCGCCAGTTCGGGGACGGTATCCACCCCGGCAACTTCCAGCAGGTCGGCATACTCTTCGCCGATCCCTTTAACGCGGAACAAGTCGGCGCGATTGATCCAGCGCAGCAGCAGGGTCACGCTGATGCCGGTCTTCTCGGCCAGCTCCGCCCGGCCCTGAGGTGTAGACCCTTTCTCTAACAGCGCTTCCAACGTCACAATGCCAGCCTCCTTCAATTTGCCGGCATAAACCTCCCCAATTCCTTCAATTTCAAGCACTGTTGTCATCGTTCTACTCCTTTCCCTTGAATTGAGCGACTCAGACAATTCCATTGTACTCAGCTTTTTAAATTGGGATAGCGCCGCGCGGGCGTTTTCGCCGCCGGGGAGGATTTTTAAGGGGGATTTAGGAAAGTGGCTTAGCCGCGCGCAAAGTCCCTCTCAGTGAAAAGGCAGCGGCCAACAAAAAAGCCCCCGGTATACCGGGGGCCTGGAGTGCCGAAGCTGGGACTTGAACCCAGATGAGGGAACCCTCACTGCGCCCTGAACGCAGCGCGTCTGCCAATTCCGCCACTTCGGCTTAAGCAAGAAAGATTTTACCGCAAGCGCGGATTTTGTCAAGCGATCACTTCAGCGTATAATAACGCCAGTGGCTATCCATTCGGTTGGCAGTCAAAAGACCACTGACCACCGACCACCGACCACGGTTTTACCCAACTGGTGGTCTGGGGGTTGTTGTCCGTGGTCTATTTTTTAGAGAGGTGGCCTGAGTGACAACCTCCCCTTCCCTGCTTTCCCAATTAGGCCTGACGCCCGCGCAGGTGCCCGAGCTCAAGGCCAATGACCGCAGCCGCCTGCTCAACTTCCTGCTGCGATGGGAGGCGACTTCCGACCTGCACGCCTGCTTAGACATCCTGCTCCCCCGGCAACCCACCCAGGTCTCGCTGCTGGACCTGCGCGTGCGCGCCTTCCTGGCCGAAGGTCGCCCGGCCGAGGCGCTCAGCGTCATGCAACAGCGGCTGGCCCTCAAAGATTCGGCGACGGCGCAGGTGCTCCTGGGGGAAATCTACCTGGCGCAAGGGGACGTGGCGGCCGCGCACCGCCTGGCGCGTACCTTAGCCGTGGAAGCCGCCACCACCGCGCTGATCTGGCCCTTCGTTGGCACGGTTGAGCTGGCCCGGGGCGATTTAGAGGCTGCCCTGGTCGCCTACCGCCGTCTGGACGCGCTGCGCCCCCAGAGCCGGGCGTACCTGCTTGGCATGATGGAAGTCTACGCGGCCCGGCGCGATTGGGTCAGCGCCAGCGCCTACGCCGTCCGCCTGCTCCGCAGCGCCGAGGCAACCGCCGGCGTTGAAGACGAAGAGGCCTCCACCCTGCCCGTTGCCTACCTGCGCCGGCTGCAAGCCTATTTTACGGCCAGCGGCGAAACCACCCGCGTCGCCGACATAGCGGCTGAGCTGGCCCAGCGCCTGGCAAGCGAACTCCGCTCATTCCAACAGCTGCTGGCCGGTACCCATCCCGCTCCTGCGCCATCCCCCGCGCCCGGCCAGCCGGCCATGGCCACCCCGGCCGCGGCCCTGCCGGCCGCCGACACCATCACCGTCACGCCGGAGGAGCGGAGCCGGATTACCGCCGCCCTGCGGCAGCTGTTCGGTTTCACCACGTTGCTGCCGGGCCAGTTGGAGGCGCTCGCGGTGGCGCTGCGCGGCGAAGATCTGCTCGTCGTGCTCCCCACCGGGGGCGGGAAATCGCTCTGCTACCAGCTGCCCGCCTTCCTGGCCACGCAGGGCGTGACGCTGGTCATCTCGCCGCTGATCGCCCTGATGAAAGACCAGGTGGATTCACTCCCCCCGGCCCTGCGCCGGCAGACGGTGGCGATCAACAGCAGTCTGGAAGGCGACGAACTGCGCCGCCGGTTGGAACAGGTTGCCGCCGGGGAGCACCGGCTGGTCTACGCCGCCCCGGAACGGTTGCGCCAACCGCCCTTCCTGCACCTGCTGCGGCGCGTCGGTGTCAACCGGCTGGTCGTGGATGAGGCCCATTGCGTCAGCATCTGGGGCCACGATTTCCGGCCCGATTATCTGCTCATCGGGCGGGCGCGCGAGGTCTTGGGACGCCCGCCACTGCTGGCGCTGACCGCGACCACGCCCGCCCGCATCCGCCGCGACATCTTAGAACGCCTGGGCCCGCTGCGGATCGTCGCCACCGAACCAACCCGGCCCAATCTGCGACTGGAGGTCTTCTTTGCGCGCCACGCCGATGACAAATTGCGCCGGCTGCTCGCTTTCTGCCAGGCCGAGCGCGGCAGTGGCATCATCTACGCCGGGACGCGCGAGCGGTGCGAGGAGCTGGCCGCCCTGCTGCGCCGGCAGGGACAGAACGCCGCCGCTTATCACGCCGGGCTGCCCGACCGCGCCCGCGTTCAGGACGATTTCATGGCGGGCCGCACCCGCCTGGTCGTCGCTACCGTCGCCTTTGGCCTGGGGATTGACAAACCCGACATCCGCTTTATCGTCCACTTTGTGCCGCCGGATTCGCTGGAAGCCTATGCCCAGGAAGCCGGACGGGCCGGCCGCGACGGCCAACCCGCGCGCTGCCTGCTCATGTACGCCTCCTCCGACCGGGCCACCCTTACCCGCCACGCGCAGGAGGCACTCGTGCCGGTGGAGTTCCTGCGCACGCTCTACGCCGCGCTCAAGCGGCGTTTCGCCGGTGAGAGCACCGGTCAGGTCCCGGCGGAGGAGCTGGAGCGCGATACCGGCGCTGACGATATTCAATTGCGCGTTGCGCTGAGCCTGCTGGAGGAGGCCGGCCTGCTCCACCGGGGGCCGGACGTGCCGCACAGCGTCAGCGCCCGGCTGCCCCGCCGCCGCGACGAGACCCCGGAAGGCTTCGCCGCCTTCTGCAACGCGGCGCGCTTGCACACCGGCGAATACCTCACCTGCACGCTGCCGCCCCTCGCCCGCCAGCTCAACCTGACCCCTGACGAGCTGGAGTACCGGTTGCTGGCGTGGGCGGATGCCGGGCTACTGGAGTACCGTCCCAGCGGGCGCGACCTGGCGCTGGCACTGCTGCCGGCTCCACCCGATGCCGCCGACCGCGTCGCCAGGCTGCTGGAGCGCTACGCCGCCATCCAGACGCAGCGGGTGGACGAGCTGGCCGCCTATGCGCAGACCGGCCGCTGCCGTCACGGCTATCTCAACGCCTACCTGGGCGGTCACCCGGTGGAACGCTGTCGGGCGTGCGACAACTGTCTCCCCGCCGCGCCCCCGCCGGAGATCTCACTGCCCGACGAGGCAGAACAGCGCCGCACCGTCCTGCAAGCGCTTGCCGGGACACACGGCTGGGGCCGCCAGACGCTCATCCAGCTGTTGCGCGGTGACACCCAAACGCCGCCCCAGGCCCGGACTGTCCCCGGCTTCGGCGCGTTAGCCTTTCGCTCGGAGAGCGCCATCGCCAGCCTGCTCAAAGCCCTGGAGAGCGAGGGCCTGCTCCAGGGCCGCTTGCTGGATCACGGCGGCATCGTCCTGGAACTGACGGCGGCGGGCCGCGCAGCCTTGCCAGAGACGCGCAGTGAGCGGTGAGCAGGAACTGCTACCGGCGGCTCTCTGCTCACTCCTTAACTGGTTTCTATTTTTCAAAGGAGGTACCCATGCAAATCACCCACGTTGACGTGACCCCCATGGAACTGCCGCTCCGGCTGCCACTCCGCGCGGCCTATCATCCCCGGCCCGTGGAGCGCGTCGGCGCGGTCTTTATCCGCCTGGAGACCCGCGATGGCCTGAGCGCCTGGGGTTGCGCCGCCTTTGAGCCGGAACAGACGGGCGAAACCTTAGAGAGCGTGACGCGCGCCTGTCGTGCCTGCGCCGACCGCGCCCATGACCTGAATCCGCTGGCTACCGAGTACGCCTTAGCCGAGCTCGCCCCGCTGGCCGCGGAAGCCCCCTCGGCGCTCTGCGCCTTTGACATCGCTTTCCACGACCTGCTGGGGCTGGCGGCCGGCCTGCCGCTCTACCGGCTGCTGGGCGGCTACCGCGACCGCATCCAGACCTCGGTGACGATCAACGTCGCGCCGGAACGGGAGACGGTGGAACTGGCGCGCGACCGCGCCCGGCAGGGCTTCCGCATCCTCAAGCTCAAGGGCGGCCTGAACGCCGAAGAAGATGTCCGGCGCGTACAGGCGGTCCACGCCGCGCTGCCCGGCCTGACGTTGCGGCTGGACGCCGACCAGGGCTACACGATTGAGCAAGCGTTAGCCGTGGCGCGCGCACTGACCGGCATGTTGGAGATGCTGGAGCAGCCGATTCCGGCCGCCTTAGGGGTAGAGGCGCTCCGCCAGGTGACGGTGCAAAGTCCCGTCCCCATCCTGGCCGACCAGAGCGTCGTGGGGCCGGATTCGGCGCTGGAGGTGGCCGGCCACCGGGCGGCCCACGGCCTGAGCGTCAAGCTCGCCACGTGCGGGGGTCTGCGCTGTGCCCGCCAGACCGAGGCCATCGCCCGCGCCGCCCGGCTGGCCGTCATGGTCGGCTGCGTCAATGAGCCGGCGCTGTTGATCGCCGCCGGGCTGGCCTTCGCGCTGAGCAGCCCCGGCGTCCGCTACGGCGACCTGGACGGCCATTTAGACTTGCTCGGCGATCCCACCCGGCCCCGCTTCATCCTGGATGAGGGCTGGCTGATCGCCACCGATGTGCCGGGGCTGGGCTGCACCGTGGAACTATAACGCGCGTCGTGACGGGCTTCAGCAACTAAGTGGCTACCGATCATTGGTAAAAAGCTGTTCCTTTGATGACCACAGACCGTTTTACGAGATTAGACGGGCACGGAAAGTGCATCCATCCTGTCACTGCTTGCTTTTAATTAACTGGAGCGGCCATGGCTTATCATTTGCTGATCGTGGACGATGACGCCCTGCTGCGCCGCAGCGTCGCTTTCAACCTGGAGCAGGCCGGCTACCGGGTGAGCACCGCCGCGAGCGCGGAGGATGCGCTGGCCTTAGCGCGGCGCGATCCGCCCGCGCTGGTCTTGCTGGATATCGGCCTGCCGGGGATGGACGGGTTGGACGCGCTGCGCCGCTTCCGCCAGGAATTCGCCGCGCCGGTGATCTTCGTCACCGCCCGCCGCCGCGAGCTGGACGAAGTGGTGGGGCTGGAACTTGGCGCCGACGACTACGTGACAAAGCCCTTTGACCTGGATGTGTTGCTGGCTCGCATCAAGGCAGTGCTGCGCCGCGCAGCGCCGCCGCCCGCAGCGCCGCCCGCGGCCTCGCTCACCTGCGGCGACCTGGTCATTGACCCGGCCGCGCACACCGTGACCGTCGGCGGCCGGCCCGTGGAGCTGACGCCGCGCGAATTTGACCTGCTGCTGGCGCTGGCCCAGGAGGCCGACCGCGTCATCCCTACCGAGACGCTGTTGACGCGCGTCTGGGGGGCAGAGTACGCCGGTGAGCCGCAGGTCGTCTACGTCCACATCCGCTGGCTGCGGGAGAAGCTGGAAGCAGATTCGCAACATCCCCAACGCATTGTGACTGTACGGGGTGTCGGTTATAAGCTCGTGAGTCAAACCGCTCACAAGCCATAAAGTCCGGAGGGTTCTCATGCGCTCACTGCGTGCTCGCCTGTTGCTCAGCCATCTGCTCCCGCTGCTGTTGGTAGTGGCGTTGGTGGGAGTCGCGCTGACCTATCTGCTGGAGACACAGGTGCTGCTGGCGACCGCCTCGCGCGAATTGGAACGCCAGGCAGTGCTCGTCTCGGCCATTGCCCGTAACGAACTGGAAATCTGGTACGATCCCCTGCTGGCGCAGAACTTCGTCACGCGCGTGGGCCCCCTGGTCTCCGGGCGGCTGATGTTACTGGATGCCAACGGTGTCCTGCTGGCCTCCAACGATCCGGCCGACCAGAGCGCCATTGGACAGTCACTCTCGCTACCGGGACTGTACGAGGTGTTCACGACCGGGACCGCCATCCGCGTGGATTACGGTCAGACGGCAGGGACCGGGGCAGCCGATGTGTTAGCTCCCGTCATGACCTGGGATGGCCGCATCATCGGCATCATTCGCCTGACCGACCCGCTCGCTAACGTCTACGCGCGCTTTCCCCGCACGCGAACGCTCATCTTTGGTGTGTTAGGGGGCGGGCTGCTGATCGGCGCGCTCATCGGCTGGCTGCTGGCCCTGGACCTGGAGCGCCCGCTGCGCCGCACGACCCAGGCGATTGACCGGCTGGCAAAGGGGGAGCCGTCTGCGCCGCTCCCTGAACACGGTCCCCAAGAGCTGCGGGGTCTGGTCCGTGCTTTCAACGCCCTGAGCGAGCAGCTGCAAACCTTGGAGAAGGCCCGCCAACGCTTGCTGGCGAACCTGGTCCACGAGCTGGGGCGGCCCCTGGGCGCGCTGCTCTCGGCCGTGCAGGCGCTCGCGGGCGGGGCCGCCGACGAGCCGGCGCTGCGCCAGGAGTTGCTCACCGGCATGGAAGCCGAATTGCGGCGAATGCAGCGGCTATTGGAGGAGCTGACGCAGCTCTATGGGCAGACGATGGGGCCGCTGGAGCTCCAGCGCCGGCCGACCACACTCGGTCCCTGGTTAGCGGAGACGCTCGGTCCCTGGCGCGAGGCAGCCCAGGCCCAGGGATTGACCTGGGAGACCGATCTGCCGGCCGAGCTGCCCACGGTCACGATGGACGCCGACCGGCTGGCGCAGGCGCTCGGCAATCTGTTGAGCAACGCGGTCAAATACACCCCGGCCGGCGGCACGGTCATGATCAGCGCCGGAACGACCGCGGCCGAGTTCTGGCTGCGGGTGCAGGACACCGGTCCCGGCATCCCGCCAGAGGAGCAGGAGCGCATCTTCGCGCCGTTCTACCGGGGCTCGGCGGGCCGGCGTTTCCCGCAGGGGATGGGACTGGGGCTGAGCCTGGCCCGCGATTTGATCGTAGCCCACGGCGGCCGGTTGGAGCTGCAGAGCCGGCCGGGCCAGGGCGCCACCTTCACGCTCTGGCTGCCGCTCCAGCCCCCAGAACCGATTAGATGAAAAGTGAGGCACTTTAGCGCGGCTCAGACGGCGCTAAAGCGCCTGACTACAAACCCAGAGGTTATTTTCAGAGGAGCTACAGTGACCTATCGTCTTTACTTCACTGCATTTATCGGTGGGCTGGTCTCGCTCGCGTTGGAACTTTCGGCCTCGCGGCTGTTGGAGCCTTTCTTTGGCACCTCCAACCTGGTCTGGGCGGCCGTCATCGGCCTGATTTTGCTTTTCCTGGCGGTGGGATATGAGATCGGTGGCCGGTGGGCCGACCGTTCCCCCCAGCCGGCAACGCTTTACACCCTGCTGACGGCGGCGGGCCTGGCGGTGGCGGCGGTGCCGTTCATCGCACGGCCGGTGCTGCTGTTGGCCGGGCGGGGCTTCGGCGCGTGGAACATCGGCCTGGTCGTGGGCTCGTTCGCGGCCGTGCTGGCGCTTTTCACAGTACCGGTGACGTTGCTGGCCTGTGTTTCACCGTTCGTCATCCGGCTCGCGCTACGTGATCTCCAGCTCTCCGGCGTCACGGCAGGACGGGTGTACGCGGTCTCCACGGCGGGCAGTTTCCTGGGGACCTATTTGCCGGTGCTGGTGCTGATTCCAACGGTCGGGACGCGGCGCACGTTTCTGCTCCTGGCGCTGTTGACGGCCGCGGTGGGGCTGTGGGGGCTATGGACATTCCAACGCCGGCGTTTCTGGCGCTTGAGCTGGACGCTGCCGGTGATCATAGTGCTCCTCATCTGGGGGGGCGGCCCCATTAAACCGCAAGCCGGGCTGATCCACGAGGAGGAATCGGCCTACAACTTCATCCAGGTCGTGGAAGATACGTATGGCCGCCGCTATCTCTATCTCAACGAAGGGCAGGGCATCCACTCGGTCTACACGCCGGGTGAGGTGTTGACCGGTGGCACCTGGGATTACTTCCTGATCGCCCCCTTCTTCAATCCGCCGCCCTACGCGCCGGCCCGGGTGGATAACCTGCTGGTGATCGGCCTGGCGGCGGGGACGATCCCCGCGCAATACACAGCGGTCTACGGCCCACTGCCGATGGACGGCGTGGAGATTGACCCGGCGATTGTGCAGGCAGGACGCGACTATTTCGGGATGACGGAGCCGAATTTGCACGTTTACACCACCGACGGGCGCTATTTCCTCTCGCAGACGGAGACGCGCTACGACGTGATCGGGGTGGACGCCTACCGGCTGCCCTACATCCCCTGGCACCTGACGACGGTAGAGTTTTTTCAACAGGTGCGCGCTCACCTGACCGATGAGGGGGTGCTGGCGATCAATGTGGGCCATACCCCCAATGACTGGCGCCTGGTGCAGGCGATGGAGGCGACATTACTTGAGGTTTTCCCTGCCGTTCACGTCATCGCCGTGCCGGATACATTCAACGCGATTGTTATCGCCACGGTGCAGCCGACGGAGCCGGAGAATCTGGTGGCGAATTACCCGCTGTTGGAGAACATCCGGCTGCGGACGATGGCAGTCTATGCGCACCAGAATCTGATCAGCCTGTCGCCGGCACCGCCGGTTTTCACCGACGACCGCGCGCCGCTGGAGCAGCTGACCAACGACCTTGTGTTGCGGTATCTGCTGCAAGGAGGGTAGATGAATCAGCGAATCAGCGAATCCGCAGACCCACAAGCGCCAGATAGGAGACCGGCGGTGCGCCCGGCGCGGGCGGAGGATGCCGAGCCAATCGCGGGGCTGAGCGGGCAGCTGGGGTATCCCACCCCGGCGGAGGTGACGGCGCGGCGGCTGGCAATCCTGCTCGCCGACCCGGAGCACGCCGTTTTCGTCGCGGAGTATCCGGGGACAGGCATCGTCGGCTGGGTCCATGTTTGCCTGCGCCCGCTGCTCATCCTGGAGGCGGTGGCCGAGGTGGAGGGACTGGTGGTAGATGCCAGCCACCGTTCCCAGGGTGTGGGGCACCAGTTGTTGGCGGCCGCCGAGCGCTGGGCACACGAGCACGGGTGTACGGCCACTTACCTGCGGTCCAATGCCCGCCGCGAGGCGGCCCATCGTTTCTACCAGCGGGAGGGCTACCAGATCATCAAGACGCAGTTTGGATTCTGGAAGACGTTGTGAGCCGCAGCCGCTACTACCCACGCTGCTTTGCATAAGAATCCACTGCCAAAAGCCTGTTTTACCGCTGAGGCGCAGAGATACTACCAATGTAAAATTCTGCGCTCTCGGCGTCTCTGCGGTGAGTTTTGGCTAATTGACTAAGCCAGGGCTTTTTCTATAATAGAGCCACTTTATTTTCTCTTCCAGTGAGGCTACGATGCATAAGCAAATATTTTGGTTGATTGGGTGGCTGGTTTTGATGCTGGTGCTGAGCGGTTGCAGCGGCGCGACGCCGGCGGCAACCCCCACGCCCACGCGCACGGCGATGGCACAAGCGGTGGCGACCACCGCGCCGCCCCTGCCGACGATGACCCCTACGCCCCTGCCGTCACCTACCCCCGCTCCCGTCGCTCAGGCCACGCCGTTCCCGGCGGATGTGAACCCGCTCACCGGCCAGAAGGTGGCCGATCCGGCCGTGTTAGAGCGGATCCCGCTGGCGATCAAAGTATCCAATTCGGCCGAAGCGCGCCCCCAATCCGGGCTGGGTTTCGCCGACCTGGTCTTTGAGCATTTGTCGGAGGGCAACATCACCCGCTTTACCGCCGTGTTTTGGGATCAGGACCCGGAGCGGGTGGGATCGGTGCGCAGTGGCCGGCTCATTGACATAGAAATTCCGGCAATGTACGGCGCGCTCTTCGCCTATTCCGGCTCCAGCGAGGGGACCAAACAACGCATTCGCGCCTCGGATCTCTTCCCAACTTACATTGCCGCGCCGGATTTTGGCATGGGCGCGCCCTATTTTTATCGCGTTCCGCAAGAGGGCGTGGCCTTTGAGCATACGCTGTTCGCCGATCCTAAGGCCTTGCGCGAGCTGGCCACCGAGCGGGGCATTAACCAACGCCCGACTTATACCAAGTACATGGCCTTCAGCGACGCCGCGCCGGCCGGCGGGCAACCGGCGAGCTACCTGGAGGTCAACTATCTGACCGGCTACTGCACCGCCGAGTGGACTTATGATGCCACAGCCGGCCGCTGGCTGCGCAAAACCGCCGGCGTCGTCCATACCGACGCGCTGACCGGCAAGCAACTCAACGCGGCGAACGTGATTGTCCTTTTCGTCAACCACGTAGAAGCGCCCTATTGGGAGGAGATGATCGGCGACAGCAGCCGTTGGAAGCTCTCCATTGAAATCCAAACCTGGGGCTCCGGTCCGGCCCTGCTCTTCCGCGATGGGCAGGTCTTCCAGGGGCACTGGGTGCGTGCCGACCGGCACGAGATGCTCACGTTCTACGATGCCGCCAACAACCCGTTGCCGCTCAAAACGGGCAACACCTGGTTCCAGGTGGTCCCGCTGCAAACGCAAGCGGAGGAATTCAAGACGGGCATGTGGCGGTTCACGCCATAGCCTCCCGCAAAATTCGCGTTGGCGGCGCGATTGGCTTGTCAAAAACGGCCGGCACTTGCTCAGTGCCGGCCGTTTTTAATGGCTCAGGGCAGCCGCTTGAGCCAGCGTTCCACCTCGGCGCAGGTAATGACCTGCCCGGTTCCCCCCAACGCCTGGGTGGATAGCCCGCCCACGACGTTGCCCCAGCGCAGGCAATCTAACAGCGGCTTGCCGTCTAACCACGCCTTGATGAAACCGGCGTTAAAGCAATCGCCGGCGCCGGTCGTCTCCACGGGTGTGACCGGCAGGGCCGGCACGTGTTGCAACTCACCGTCGGCGCAGGCATAAGCGCCCTCCGCGCCCGCTTTGATCACAACGAGCGGGCCGAGCGCTGCCAGGTCGTGAAGCGCGTCACACAGGTCGGAGCGGCCGGTCAACCGGCGCGCCTCGCTCGCGTTGGGCAGCAGAACGTCCACTCGTTGCACGGCTTTCCGCACGGCCGGATTGTCTAACGTTTCCTCGGAAGAGTTGCCGTCCATGATCAGGGCCATCCGTTTGGCGCGGACCAGCGGCAAGCCAGCCTCAAACAGCGGCCCATAGTACAATCCTGGCAGATAGACGGCGCGCGCCGAACTCAATGTTAACGCTTTGAGCGCTGCGGGCGTCGCCGGTTCGGGGTCGTAATAGGTGATAAAGGCGCGATCCTCTGGATACGAGGCGGCAGCCGTGATCCGGCGCAGCGGTCGCCGGTGGTGGACGAACAGGCTTTCGTTGATCCCTTCGGCCCGTATGCGCTCTAACACAAAGCGGCTAAAGTCGTCGTTGCCAAAGTCCGCCGCCCAGCCCACCTTGACGCCAAGGCGGTGCAGGGCGGCGACGGTGTTGTAGGGGCCGCCGGGTAGCATGGCAAACCCGGTGCCGATAATCTCCCGGCCCAGCGCCGGGAAGGCCGGCAAGCCGCTGAAAATCAGGTCCAGGCAGTAGTCGCCCAAAGCGAGCACGTCAAAAAGATGGCCCATGGTTATCCTTGTAGGGAGTGGTAGCTTGTGCCGGCGCTGCCGGGCCACATTTCACCCGCCAGCATTCAGGGGCCGAAATACCATTGGCCCCTGGCAAAATCGGTCACTCCGATAGCGGTCGCTGCATGATATAGAAGCCCAGCTCGTCCAGGAAGGCGACGGTCTGGTAGCCGGTACGTTCGTACAAGGTCCGGGCCCGGACGTTGGATTGGTGCACGCCTAACTCAATGGCACTGAACCGGCTGCGGTAGGTGTTGATCAGCCATTGGAGCGCGGCGCTGCCCATCCCCTGTCCCTGGTAGCAGCTCCGCACAACCAGTCCATGCAGGTAGAGCAACGGCGGGCGCTCTTCAACCCACATGAACCCGACCAGGTGAGCGTCTTGATAGATGCCATACACCTGTCCCACCGTCCTGAAGTGCTCGGCGAATTGCTCGCGGGTGAGCTGCATCAAGGCCGGGGCGCAATTCAGGTAGTCGGCAGCATCGTCCAGCATCAGCTGGAAAAGATCGTCATACTGTTCCGGTTTGGCGGGCAAGAAAGCCAACATGGGAGTTCCCCCCTTTCTTGAGACGCCTTGCCGGCCGGCCAGCAGGTGACCTCCAGAGTGTTAAAGATTGCCAGATAGGAGCTGAGCCGGTCGCGGCTGGGGCTCGTGGTCTGGTTGTTCAATACGGCTTGAAACAATGAGTAACCCGGTTAGCCACTGACCACCGGCCACGTTTTGGCTGATGGGCGGTCTGTGGTCAAATCACCGCAATTCAGGGAACAGCGCCCCGTGAGCGGCCCGGTAACCGTCCAGAATCGCTTGCGCCGTAACGAAATCGGGCACCAACGGGTGCAGGGTCAACGCTCTCAGCGCCGTGGTGTAAGAACCGGAGACGGCGGCCTTTATGGTCAACCGTTCGTAGGCCTTGACCTGCTGCATCAGTCCCAGGCAGTGCGCCGGGACGGTCCCCACCGCCAGCGGGCGGACGAAGCCCGGCCCGACGTAGGCCGGCACTTCTATTACTGCATCGTCGGGCAGGCCGGAGACCGCCCCCTGATTGGGCACATTGAGAATCAGCGGGCCGGGCCGGCGGCCCAACAACGCCTCTATCAGATCCAACGCGACGCCAGCATACCCTTCGCCGGCGATAGCGGCCTCCAGGCCGGGCGGCAACGCACCGTGGCCGTTCGCGCCGGTTTCCCCCGCCATGTAAGTCGCACCGCGCCCGGCCAGGTAAGCCTGGTAGGCCTGAAGCATCTCACCGGCATCGCCGGCGGCTTGTAAACGGCGCAGCTCGGCAAAGAGCTGCGTGTTCCAGGCTAAAATGGCCTCGCCGCGCGTCTGCGGAGCAGCCAGGATGTTTTGCACGGCCTGAGCGGTGGCGTAATAGTAAAACAGGTACTCGTTAGGGATCAGGCCCAGCAGCGCGACAAACTCCGGTGTGAAGGGGAAGCCCGGTAGCCCTCCCACCACATGGAAACGCTCCAGCAGCTCCGGCAGGCAATCGCGGCCCTGATAAAGCACCGCTTTGCCCCAGCCCAGGTGATTCAGGCCGACGTAGTCCAGCAAGACGGTTTCCGGCGGGACGCCCAGCAACGCCGCGACGGCCCGGTGCATCATGGACGGCGCATCGCAGATGCCCACAGTCCGCTCCCAGCCGCCAAAACGCACCGCCGCCTCGGCCAGCATCCCGGAGGGATTGGCAAAGTTGATGAGCCAGGCGGTGGGGCAGAGCTCCCGCATCAGCTTCAGGTAATCCAGCAGCACCGGGATGCTGCGCAACCCCAACGCGAAGCCGCCCGGCCCGGTCGTCTCCTGCCCCAGGACACCGTGGCGCAGCGGCACGCGCTCGTCCACCACACGGGCCTCCATCCCACCGACGCGGAAGGTCGTGATGACGAAATCGGCCCCGGCCAGCGCCGCGCGAGCATCCGTGGTCCGCGCCACCCGGAAGCCGGGATCGGCGCGCTCCAGGGGCGCGGTCAAGGCCCCAATGAGCGCTAACCGCTCAGCATCTATGTCCATCAGGGCCAGGTCGGTCAGCCCCAGCTGCGTTTGCCGCCGGACCAGGGCCTCCACAATCAAGGGGGTGCGGACGCCGGCCGCACCAAGGATGGTGATTTTCATAAAGTGCCTCGTTCGTTTCCGTGTACAATGGGGGATAGGAAGATTTTGGCCTCTGTATGTTTGCGGTCTGACTTCATTATCGCGGATACCGGCGATGTGTCAAGTGAAAATTTTCATGAATATTCACGTTTGACTTTCTTTTGATTTGGCTATAATCTGTTTAAAATTATCCTCAGTATCAAACGGCTAAAGGCATCACCCGGCTACAAACCACCGCTTAACAGATCAAATCACCCAATGAAGAGGTTACAGGAGGGTAAAATGTTCCGTCGACGTTGGCTACTGGTTGCAGTTTTATGGACGCTGTTGTCAGGATACGGCGGCCAGCTGACCGCTGCGCCGCTGGCCGATGATCCCACGCCCCCCACTACGCCGGTGAAGTTGATTTTCATTCACCACTCCACGGGCGAAAACTGGCTGGCCGACGACAACGGCGGCCTGGGGATCGCATTACGGAATGCCAACTACTTCGTCAGCGATACCAACTACGGTTGGGGACCGGCTGACGCCGATGTGGGGGGTGGCACGATCGGCGATCACACCGACATCGGCCACTGGTACAACTGGTTCGTCGGGCCGCACCGCGACACTTACCTGACCGCGTTGTACGCCGAATCCGGGCAACACGCTTCTTATTCCCGCCTGAATACCGACCCCGGCGGGCCGAACGAAATCATCCTGTTCAAGTCCTGCTTCCCCAACTCTCATCTGGGCGGCAATCCCACTGACCTGCCCACCACCGGGGCCAATCCGCTGCGGGGGCAGGATGCATACTCCGAATACCACACGGTCGCCAATGCCAAGGGGATTTATAACGACTTGCTGAGCTACTTCGCCGCCCACCAGGAAAAACTGTTCATTGTGATCGCTCAGCCGCCCTTAGCAAGCAACGATACTGATGCGGCGCACGCCGCCAACGCCCGCGCCTTCACCAATTGGTTGCTGAACGATTGGCTGGCGGCTTATCCTTACAAGAACGTAGCGGTCTTCAATTTTTACAACGTCCTGACCAGCAACGGCGGCAATGCCAACACCAACGACGCCGGGCAAGCTACCGGCAACCACCACCGCTGGTGGCAGGGAGCGGTGCAGCACCTTCAGACCGTCGCTAACAACTTCCTGGCCTACCCTACCGGCGACAGCCACCCCAGCCAGGCGGGTAACCTGAAGGCCACGGCCGAGTTTGTGCCGCTGCTCAATGTGTTCTACCATCGTTGGAAGAGTGCCGCCCAGCTGACGCTCACCGTGCCCAACGGGGGCGAACTCTGGCCGGTTAACCGGCCGTACCAGATCCGCTGGACCACGACCGGCAACGTGCCGCAGGTCAACCTGGCCTATTCCACCGATGGCTTCGTCACACGCCATCCGATTGCGACAACGCTGACGAATACCGGCGTTTACACCTGGACAACACCGCTCACGCCTTCTAAGACAATGCGGGTGCGGGTGGAAAGTACCCTCAGTCCCACCACCGTTTTTGCCGTCAGCGCCGCCAATTTCACCCTCTACGATCCGGCCGCACTTACCCGCACCGTCTTCCTGCCGCTGGTCATGCGCGCCTATACGGCCGAGACGGTTCGCGCCTGGCCCGATACGACCGAGGGGATCCATGTTTTCAACGACCAGCTGGCCGGCGGTCTGACCGAGGCCCAGATCGCGTTTGCGGCCACGCACTACGCCGGGACGCAGAAAATGACCCGCGCCGACGCCGATCACTTGCGACAGTACAACCCCAATTTCATCATCTTGCACTACCGGCTGGGATTGGGGCTGGGCTACCGGAGTATCCAGGGAACCTGTACGCCCAACGGCGATTGGCTGGAAATTATTGAGGGCAATCAGTGGGTACAGGAGTGGCCGACCGCGCCGCAGGAGGCGTGGTTCTTTCAATGGAATGGGCAGCGGGTGCTCAATTGCGACTGGGGGTGGTATCTGGTGGATCCGGATAACGCCGCCTGGCGGAGCTACTGGTCAGGCGAAATACTGCGCCAGCTCCGCGCCAACGCGGACGACGGCCTCTTTGCCGATAGCGTCAGCGTGCCCAATTATCTGGGGAACGACCGTTTTTCCCCCGCCCTCCCCGCCGTGGATGCAGCCTTTGAGAGCGCCTGGGCCGGACGGATAGAGCGCCTGATCGCGTTCATGCAGCAAGGCGCACTGGCGCCGTACTACTTCATCCCCAATGTCGGCCAGTGGGTGACGACCCGCGATCCGACCAATTACGCCGGTGCAGACGGCGTGATGATTGAAGGGCTGGGCGAGTGGGGCCAGGGGGCCTATTTTGAGCTCGCCGATTGGCAATTGCAGCTGGATCGCATCCTCGGCCTGGTGCAACAGAACAAAGTCATCCTGGCGCAACAATACGTCAACGTGGACGACATCAATGAGCGGCTCTTCGTCCTGGGCACTTACCTGCTCAGCAAGGGACGCGCTACTTATCTCAACCTGGAACTGGACCTGGACCCGGAATGGTTTCCCGAATATACCATCCCGATCGGACATCCCCTCGGCACGCTCCCGGCGAACAGCGCCGCGTTATGGTACGCCCCCTGGGGCGTCTACACGCGGACCTACAGCAATGGCCTGGTGCTGGTCAATCCCACGGCCACCAGCCGGACGATCTCATTAGGCGGCGTCTATTACCGGGCCACGCCGCAGGGGGGCGGTTTTGTGCCGCCGGATGGCGATGTGTCAGCCTGGACGGTGACTTACGCGCCGGTGAGCGCCGTGACCCTGGCGCCCAACCGGGCGGCGATCCTGCTCAACGCCGCCCCCTGACAGAAACTGGCCGCCGGGGGGAGAAAATCCCCCCGGCGGTAAAGGCTATTTCTGCCCCGCCTCGGCCGCGCGCTCGCGCAGCTGGCCGCGCAACACCGCGATGTCCTTCGGCACCAGGAAAGAGGCCGTAGAGAAGAAAAGGCCGCACAGAATCCAGGTGGAGACACAGATAATCAAAATGGCGTCGTGCAGCGAGGATTTGACGGCGATAGCGCCGGCGATCCAGGGGGCCAGCGCCGCGCCCGCCGACTCAATGAAGTATTGGATGGCCAGGGCCGTGCTCCGCACCTCCGGCAGCGTGATGTCGTAGACGGTGGAGACAACGTTGGGGGCGGCCATCGGGATGAAGATGGCGGTAATCGCCAGCAGCACCATGAAGAGCAACTGATTGTCCAGGGGGACGCTCATCGTCAGCGTCAGCATCAAGGCCCCCATCAGCACACCGGTCGTGGCAACCAGGACGCGCCCCCGCGGTGTCCGCTTGAAGAAGAAATCGCCGAGCGCGCCGCCGACCGGATAGCCCGCCGCCAGGACGAGCACCGCCACCACCATCGTCTGCAAAATCGCCCCCTCGGAGTAATTGCGTTCCACTTGCAGATAGCGGAAGAACCAGTAGGTGATGACGTTCCACGGGAAGACACCGAAGAACCCCTGGGTGAAGAGGATCAGCAGGGTGCGCTTCTTGAAGAGATCGCGGGCGATAGGCCAGCTGAAGCGGTACTGGCGCACTTCGGTCAGTTCGGCCAGTTCAGGCTCGCTTTTGCCGCGCGGGGCTTCCTTCACGCCGAAGAAGATGAGGACCGCCAGGACAATCCCCAGCCCGCCGGTGATGTAGAAAATGTTACGCCAACCGAGCGTCCCGCTCAGCATCAACCCTAAAACCATCCCCAGCAGATACCCCAGCGGCATGGTGAGCTCCAGCAAGCCATAGATTTTGCCGCGCATAGACGGGCCAAAGTAATCAGAGATCAGGCTATAGAGGCCAGGATAGCTGGAATCGTCAATGCCGGTGGTAGCGCGACTGGCGAGGAAGGTGGGATAAGTCGGCGCGATCGCGCTCAGCCAGGTGGTGGAACCCCAGATGAACGAGGCCAGGGCCAACAGTTTGGCGCGGGCGTACCGGTCGTAGAGATAGCCCCACAGCGGATAACAAATCGCGCCGACGATGAGCGCTCCCGTTAACACACGCCCCATCTGCTCTTCGTTGATCCCAAAAGTCTCCATGATGGGCGTGGTGAGCGTGCCGATGAGCAGCTTATCCGTCTGATGCAATAACATGAAGGCAAAAAAGACCGCAACGACAAACCAGCGATAACGAGATGACGACGGTTTCACAAGCTACCTCCTCCTGAGAAAATAGTTTAGAGTTCTCGGCCAAGCGGCCGTGCGGTTGAAGAGCACAACGTTTTAGCGCCCCGGCGGTTCAATGTGAGATTCCCCATGCCGGGCGATACTTCGTGATGGCTTTATTTCTTCCCTGCTCCCAGCAGCGCCTCCACGGCAGGATGGTAGCGCTGGTAGCGAAACGCCTCGGCGTAGGGAACGCCGAGCTGGAGCCCGGCCTCGGCGGCGCGAGCGCGCACCCATTCCCCCACCAGCCGCATCGGATCCTCCTGCGCTGCCCCGACCAGGACCTGAGGATCCAAGCCGGCCAGGCTGGCGTGCCAGGCCACCTCTTTGACGATGGCTTCCATCTGGCTACGGTGCTCGGCCAGAGCGGCCAGTTTCACCTCCAGCGTGTCGGTGATGTCCACGAGCCTGTTCTGGTCGGCGGCTGGAGCGCGGAAGAAGTATTTCTCGGTCACGAAGTGCGGCGCCAGGCCCTCGGCCAGATGCTCCGGGTGCAGGTTGGGCAGGTGGGCAAAGGCGACCGCTTCAGCGGCGGCCCACGCCGCCGCGCGATGATCGGGATGCTTTTCGCCGGGGGTGGCGGGATCCTGGGCGATCACCACGTCGGGCCGAAAGTACCGGATGAGGCGGATAAATTGCTCGCGCAACCGGCCCGGCGGGAGTGTGTCCAGCTCCAGATCGGGGTGCCCAAGCATGAGCGGGGGCTCGGCCCCCAGCACGGCGGCGGCGCGCCGGGCCTCCTCCGTGCGACGCTGGGCCAGCGTGTCGTGATCCGCTTCCAGGGCGCCCTTACTGCCGTCGGTAGCAATGACGATGAGGACGCGCGCGCCCGCACGGGCCAGTCTGGCGATGGTGCCCCCGGCACCAAATTCGGCGTCATCGGGATGGGGAACAAGCACAAGCACGGTTTGCGGCATGGATTACCTCAAGATGTAATGTGAAATATTCCCGTAAAATTGGGCGCAATTTGAATGGTCAGAGGAGGCCGATAACCCGCCGACCTTTTCTATTGTATCCTCAGTGGCGATAAGTGCAAGGCCTGAACGCTGGGCTCTCAACGGTGAAATTTGCCTCCTGGCAGAGGACTCTTTGACGTTTTTTTGACGGAGATCAGATATGCTTATACGTAAGTCGGGAGAGGTTCGGGGCCGGAAGCCGGCCGCGGCCAGCTGCTCACGGATGGCCCATCGTTCCATTTCATTTTCATTTCATTCAAGGAATTGGCAGGAGTTCAAAGGAGGCAAAAACGATGACACCTAAAATTTTACGCGCACTGATCAGCGGCCTGTTGCTGCTGGTGACGTTGGCTTGTAGCCTGGGAGGCGGTGCTAAAGAGCCGACGACCACGCCGGCGGCGACTACGGCCGGGGCGACTCCTGCTTCCACGCCGACCGCCACCGCTGCTCCCCCTCCGGCCCCCACTATCAAGGTAGAGCTGGGCGAACCCCAACAGAGTGAGCCTGGTGGTTTTACCTTCCGCGTCATCCCCGGTTACGAAGTCATGGACCTGGGGGGCATGGTGAATATGTTCGCGCCGGGGGCCGACCCCGACGTAGGCCCGGTGGTCACCCTGGTCGGCGGCCTCAATGATTATGAACAGACAAACGAGGATCTTTACGAACAGTTGAAAAGCGGGACACCTATGACGATTGGCGACCCCGAGCAAATCACCGTTTATGACGTGCCGGGTCTGGCCGTTGATCTTACCGGCGACAACAATGGCAAACCGATGCGGGGCCGGGTCGCGCTGGTGATGGTGACTCCCCAACAGCAGTTTATGTTGCTCGTCGGTGCGCCCGCGGCGCAATGGGACGCCGTGGCCCCCTATTTTGAGGCGCTGCTGGCCTCCGTGGAGTTCTTTGAGCCGGTAATTCCACCGCCGACCTCTTCCCTGGACCCCGGCTGGTATGTGTATACCAACCCCAACGATGCGCGCGATGTGCTGGTCTACGATGGCGTGATTTATGTGGCCTCGCTTGGCGGCACCGTGCTCTGGGAGGTCTCCCCCACCTTAGAAGATGGCTTCCCCACCCTCTACACGCCGCTGCAAGGGCTCAGCCACGCCAGTGCCTACGCGCTGACCGTCTGCGACATACCGGAGACGCGCCTCATCGTCGGCACGCAGACCGGCCTCAGCTTCTACGATCCCCTGACCGGCGAGTGGGATGCCACGCCCATCACGCCACCGGAGAGCAACGTCCAGACCAGCCAGGTGGACCGGCTCTACTGCGACGCGGCGAATCACCGCCTGCTCATCGGCTATTCCGGCCTGGGGGTGTTGGATCTCAAGACGGGGGCCTGGCAGCGCTTCACCGATAAGCAGGGACTTTCGTGGAACGGCATCCGCGACATTGCCGTCACCGGCAGCGATATTTGGGTCGCTTCGGGCTACAACGGCATCTCCAAAATCAGCGGTGATCAGGTGACGGTCTACAACGAAGCCAACGGGCTGCCCAACCAGCGGGCCAACGCGCTCGCCGTGGGAGCGGATGGGTCGCTCTGGGTGGGCACCTCCGGCGGGCTGGCGCAGTTTAAGAACAACCAGTGGAAGTTCTACGCCGCCAAAGATAACTCGCTGCTCTACGACATCAACGAGCTGCGGTGGGCCGACGACGGCACGCTCTGGGTCGGCACAGCCTCCATCGGGGGCGGCGATCTCTGTCGCTTTGATCCGGCCAGGGGGACCTGCGTGGAATCGTTCAAAGACACCACCGGGGCTTTTGGCCTGGCGCTGTACAACGGCAGCCCCGTTTTCGTCAACGACACCGGCCTGTACGCGCTGGTAGAGGGACAGAAGCGCAGCTTCATCGTGGAAGGGGTCATGCCGGCCCGCAATTTCATCCGTGCCTTCGCCGCGACGCCAGATGGGTTGCTCTGGGTGAGCACACCGGCCGGCCTCCACCGGCTGGACCCTGGCTCTCCCGATTGGGAGTGGACAACCTATACCCGTGAGCAGGGCGTGGGCGGCGGCAGCAGTGCCGAAGCGCCCGCGCTGGCTGTCGCCGCCGATGGCACCCTGTGGGCCGCGATCACCAACGGCAACGTTAGCCGCTTCCAGGATGACACCTGGACGGCGTATGACGGGCTGCGCTCCTACGACGCCGTGGCCGTGGATGCGCAGGGGCGCGCCTGGTTCGGCGATGACAGCAAGGGCATCGTCGTCCTCAAGGCCGACGGCTCCAAAGCCATGGACCTGACCAAAGCGCAGGGCCTGCCCAGCGATAACGTCCAGGCGCTGCTGGCCGATGGCGAGACGATGTGGATCGCGCTGGATGTGGGCCTGGCCCGCTATGCCAACGGCAAAGCGGAACTGGTGCTGGACAAGACCGTGCTGCCCCATCCCTACCTGCGCGCGCTGGCCCTGGAACCGGCGGGAACGCTCCTCATCGCCGGCACCTCCAGCCTTGTCCGCTACGATGGCAACCGGGCCGAGGTGGTCTACAACTTCCAGAAGGAGGGCTTCAGCAGCTGGCTCACCCGGCTGGCGGTGGCTCCTGATGGCCGCCTCTGGGTAGGCACGCAAAGCGGCCTCTTGTACTCCGATGATGGCAAGACGTGGACCCGCTTGACTACAGCGGATGGCCTGCCGGACAACATCGTCACCGCTTTGCAAGTGGATCAGTACGGCGCGCTGTGGGTCGGCACCGGCAGCGGCCTGCTGCTGATGGTACCGTAACCCACCCCGGTCGCAGACACTGGCACCTATCCGGGAATACCTGCGAGAGGGTAAGCAGTGAGCAGTACAGCGGGCCAACAGTTACTGCAAACCACTCTCTACTAACTGCTCACCCGTCACTACAAAGAGGTGACCATGAACGAAATCCTTGTGGGCCTGATCCTTTCCCTTGGCGCAGTGTTGCTCGTCGGCGGCCTTTTATGGCTGGACCGGCAGCGTAAGGCGCAACAGACAGCCCGGTTGCTCATCGCTGCCGCTGAGCGCGGCTGGGAATGCATCCCGCTCCACGGCGGGCAGATAACCGGCTACCACCTGCGGGGGACCACTCGCGGTTTCCGGTGGGAGTTGGAGACCACGCTCGCCACGGCCCCGGCAGCCTCGGGTTCTGGGGCCACCTCGCACCAGACACGCCATACCCGCTGGCAAAGCCCTGAAGCGATTTGCGCCGAGGGACTGGTGCTTGTGGGGCCGCGCAGCAGGGCAACCAGCGCCAACTTGCCCGCTTTGGAAAGCCTCGGCGGGCTGACCGGGGTGATGGTGCGCCAGGCTTTGGAATGGATGCTCGGCGAGGATGCGGGCTACCTGACCGGCTTGCGCGAACTATCGCTGGGCAGTCCGGCCCTCCGCGCGCGCTATGCCGTCTGGGCGCACGCTGAAGCTGCCGCGCAGCGCTTGCTCACCACCGAGAGCGAGCAAGCACTCACCGGGTGGCCGGCACAGCTACCGTTGGTGGTCAAAATCAGCCCGCGTGGGCTGCAGATAGACCTCCGAGATGTGCAATTGCTCGCTCCGGCAGACCTGGAACGGCTGGTGGACTTGGGAATCCGGTTGGTGGTAGCGTGGCAGACAGAGAGAATAGCATAGCGAATGGCAGATAGCGAACGTCCATTACCTATCCCCCATTACTTTATCGGGAGCAGAAAGATGAAACGACAGACAATCTGGTGGCTGTTGCAAGTATTGTTAGTGCTGGCAGTTCTATGCTCAGGTCAGGCCCAAGCCCCTGGCTATGTGGAGGCCGCTCCCCCCGCCATCCGGCTGCAACAGGTCAACGGCCCGTGGGTCAAGCTCAGCATGGAACCAGCCCTATCCTCCGCCGTTGGCCCGGCTGCTCAGGCCGCCGGCGCACGCCCGCTCTCGCTGGCCGCCGCCGACCTGGATGCCGATGGCACGCCCGAAATCGTCGCCGGCTATGGGGGCGACTCTGGCGGGCTGGTCGTCGTCTATCGCCAAGGGGCAGCGCAGACCTTTGCCCTGCCTGTTGCGCCGGATTTCCTCTACGCCGGCGATTTTGATGCTCAGGGCGGCAACGACCTCATCGTCGCAGCACGCGGCGGCGATGCGCTCTGGCTGCTGCCCGGTGACGCGGCCGGCAACCTGGGCGCGCCGCAGGCCATCCCCCTGCCGGGGCAGATTACCGCGCTGACAGCCGGTGAGTTTGGCCGACAGAACGGGCTGGACGATCTGGCCATTGGCATCACCGGGGAGGATGGCGCGCAATTGCTCATCCTGGCCGGGGCCGACGGCGCGCAGACGGCCTCGCCGGAACGCTATCCCCTGCCTGCGCCGGCCATTGATCTGGAAATGGGTCAGTTGGACGATGTCTTTCCCTATGACCTGGCTGTCGTCGCCGGCAAGACGCTGGTCATCCTGCACGGCGGTGATGATCTGGCGAGGGAGAAAATTACCTCCTCCCTGGAGATGATCTCGCTGGATTTTGAACCGATCTCCCTGGCGTTGGGCGATTTTCTCGCTGGCAACGGACAGACGATTGAGATTGCTTTATTGGATGCGAACGGCGAATTGCGAATAGCAGATGGCGAGTGGCGAAATGCGAATGGCAAAGAGCGCATGGCAAATGCCGGATCACGTTTCACGTTTGACGTCTCACGTTTCACGTTTGCCACGCAACTGCTCCCTCTGCGCCTCTCCAGCCTGCCCGCCGATGATCTGCTGGTGGCAAGCGGGCGGCAGGCGCAGATTCTCACCGCTGATGGGCGGCGGATGAATGCCGAGGGGGGCTATGAGCAGGCCGTCGCGCCGGGCGCACTGGCCACGCTGGATGCGACAACGCCGGTCGTCGCCGCGCTGTCTGTGCGCCTCAACGACGACGCGCTGGACGACCTGGTGCTGCTGACCGAAGGTGCACCCGCTCCAACCGTCCTGCTGACGGCGGCGGCACTGAATCTCCAGATCACCGAATGGCAGAGCGACCGCCCTGACAGTAACCCCGGCGATGGTCAATGTAAAACATCCCAAAATACCTGCACGCTGCGGGCGGCGATCCAGGAGGCCAATGCCAGCCCCGGCGCGGACACCATCTGGAGCGGTTGGGGCAATGGCGTGACCTTTGCTTTGAACAGCCCTCTGCCCGAGATCACCGAAGCGGTCACGCTGATCGGATCAAATGTTGCAGATACCTACCCGCGCATAGATGGCGCGTCACTGCCTTCCGGCACGCACGGTTTGCGGCTGACCGGCAATCACATCACCGTGCGCAATTTTTCCGTGACCAATTTCACCGGCAACGGCATCTGGATCACCGGCTCGGAGAACGTGGTGTACGATTGTCTGATCGGCACCAACTACCAGGGGACGAGCGGTTTGGGCAACGGCCAAAATGGCATCGCCATCAACGGTAGTTATAACGAGATTCGGGATAATGTGATCGTTGACAACACCTATGCAGGTGTTCGCGTGGACGGCGGTGACGGCAACAAGGTGCTATCAGGCAATGCCATCGGCTATTGGCCTGGTTCTGGCGCACAGCGGGCCAACCATAACGACGGCGTGTTGGTGTATGGCGGCTCTAACACACGTATCGGCGGGGATACACCGGCCCAGAGCAACTCTATTGCCGGCAACACGGCCAGCGGCATTCGCATCGAAGCCGCCGCCGGCTCGGTGACGGTGCTGGCTAACAAAATCGGCCTGATGGCAAACGGGCAACTGCTCGGCAACCGGCACGGCATTGAAGTTTACGGCAGTTATCACACCATCGGCAGCACGGCCCAGAAATCCAGTTGGGTTGCCGGCAACTCCTGGGGGATCGCCATCCTGGCTCCGTCGGCGACCTACAACGCGGTGCGTTATAACCTCGTTAGCACAAATACCGGCCTCGCCAACAGCGGCGACGGCATCGTGCTGTACTACAGCGGCAGCAACAATGTGGTCGAAAATAACACGGTCGGCCATAGCGGACAGCACGGTATTGCAGTTTACCAGTATTCCGCCGCCTGTATGTACAACCGCATCGCCGACAACTGGGTCGGCACCGATGAGGCCGGCCGCGATCTGGGCAACGCGATGGACGGTATCTATGTGGAAAAGAACTATTGTGCCTATCTCCAATCCAACCGGGTGGCATATAACAATCGCTATGGCATTTACCTGAACAACTATGGCGCCGATGGCAGCACGCTCAGTATGAATCAGTGCCGTTATAACCAGGATGCCGGCATCCGCATCAACAGCAACAGCAATACGGTCAGCGATAACGTTGTGGAACTCAACCCTGGTGTCGGTCTGTGGGTGACCGGTAACGCCAACACGCTCACCAGCAATAGCGCGTTGGGGGCGATGATTCCATCGGCCCATTATCAGGCCACCGGCATTCAAATAGACGGCAACCAGAACACCTTGCGCGGCCATAATACCTATTTCACCGAGATTGCCTATCACACCGGCGAAGGGGTGGTGATCAATGGGAATGAGAACACGGTGCAACGGTACTATATTCACAGCAACGGCGATGCCGGGGTCGAGATTGCCGGCCGCAGCAACGTGATCGGCGCGGTGGGCAGCAACCGCAACACGATCAGCGTCAACAACGATGGCGTGCGGCTCACCGCTGCCGCCGGTCTCAACCAGGTGATCGGCAACTATATCGGCGTGGAAACCTCTGGCTCTGGCGATGCCGGCAATAGTACCGGCGTGCGCATCTATGGCTGGGGCAATCAGATCACGGCCAACCGCATCGCCTACTCGTACGGCAGCAATGTCGTGCTGAGCGGCAGCGGTGCCCACGACAATACGCTGCAAGACAACAATATCGGCCCGACGCTCACATCGCACGGCGTCTCGATTGAAAATGCGTCTGCGGGCAATGTCTTGCAGGCCAACCAGATTTCCTCCAGCGATGGCGCCGGCATTTATATCGCCTCCGGCTCGCTCAACCGGCTGATCTCGAACACACTCACCCTCAACAGCGGACTGGGCATTGACCTGGCGCCGACCGGCGTGACCCTCAACGACAGCGGCGACGGCGACACGGGGGCCAATTATTTGCAAAATTTCCCCGTCCTCACCGCCGTTACCGCTTTCAGCAGCCAGACACGCATCCAGGGGACGTTGAACAGCCATCCCAACGCCTCTTTTACGATCCAGTTTTTCCTCAACACCACCTGCGACGCTTCTGGCTATGGCGAGGCCGAGACCTATTTGGGGCAAACCACGCTGACCACCAACAGCAGCGGTCAGGCCGGTTTTGATGTGACCCTGGCCGTCGGAGGGGCGGCGGGCAAATATGTGGTGGCTACAGCCACCCATACCAACGGCGACACTTCGGAACTGTCCAAATGTATGCTGGGGCGAGCACCGACCAGTGGTGTACCGTTTACAGTGAACACCACCGGCGATGCGGTAGACATCAACATCGGCGATGGGACCTGCGACAGCAGCGCCTCTCCCGGCGAGCAATGCACCCTGCGCGCCGCCGTCCAGGAGGCTAACGCCGCCATCGGCAGCGACACGATCATCCTCGCTGCCGGCACCTATGCGCTGACGCTGACCGGCAGTGACAGCACCGCAGCCGCCGGCGATCTGGACATCAACGACCCGCTGACCCTCATCGGCGCGGGGGCCAACGTGACCCTCATCCAGGGCAATATGAGCGACCGCATCCTGGAAATTCGCAACAGCGCCGCCGTCACCATCACCGGCGTGACGGTCAAGGGCGGCAACCTGAGCAGCACCAACGGCGCGGGCATTCTGGTCAACAGCGGCACGACGCTCACGCTGGAGGGAGTCAGCGTGCAGGAGAACCAGACCGCTTCGGGCAGCGGCGGCGGCCTCTATAGCGCAGGGACGTTGACGCTCGCCAACAGCGCCATCATCAGCAACACCGCCGGCGCGGAAACTAACGGCGGCGGCGGCATTTTTGTGTTGAGCGGCGTGACCACGCTGCGCAACGTGACCGTTTCTGGAAACCAGAGCAAGGGCAATGGCGGCGGCATCCAAAACCTGGCCGGTACGGTCAACCTGAACAATGTCACCATCACCAACAACACCGCCGACAGCGATAACGACAGCGGTGACGGCGGTGGTCTGTGGAATACAGCCACCTTCAACGTCAAAAACTCTATCATCGCCGAAAACACAGACCTGAGTGCAGGCAGCTATCCCTATGGCGTCGCCGACTGTTACGGTACATACACGTCACAAGGCTACAATCTGGTGGGAGACCAGGCAAAGGAGAACAACAGCAATCCGGCCGTATGCCAGGGCTTCACCAACAACGATAACGTGGGCGGCGTGTGGCTATTCACCAACTATCTGCGATTCTCTGCGGGCCTGCGCCCATTAGCCTTGAACGGCGGGACAACGCTCAGCCATTCGCCCTTCTCTCAAGCCGCCGGTTTGACGGTAGATGCCGGCAACCCCGCCACGCCCGGCAGCGGCGGCGACGCCTGCGAACCGTTTGATCAACGCGGCCAGCCCCGCCCGATTGACGGCGGCACCGATGGCGTGGCCCGCTGCGACCGTGGCGCAGTGGAACTCATCCCGGCCTATCTCTCGGTGGACAATGTCACTGTCAGTGAAGGCAGCGCCGCTGTGTTCACCGTCTCGCTCTCCGAACCGGCGCCGATCACCTTTACCGTGCAGTATTCCACCACCGACATCACCGCCATCGCCGGGCAGGACTATCTCCACACGACGGGCATCCTCACCTTTACGCCCGGGCAAAGCAGCCAGACCATCCCGGTGCCCACCCTCACCGATACCCGCAACGAGGATGCCGAAACCTTCCGACTGCGGCTCGATTGGGCGCAATGGGTGCTGATCGCCGACGGCGAGGGCATCGGCACGATCAACGATGACAACCCGCAGCCGGCTCTCAGCATCAACGACCGCACCGTCACCGAAGGCGATGCCGGCAGCAGCACACAGGTCGTCTTTACCGTCAGCCTGAACAGCGCCAGCGGCAAGACGGTGACGGTTTACTATGCCACAGCAGAGGGTACAGCCATCGCCGGCGAAGATTATTTGCCTGCCGCCGGGCAGTTGAGTTTTGCTCCCGGTGTGACCAGCCAAACCATCACCGTCATCGTGGTCGGCGACGACCTGCGCGAAGGCAATGAGACCTGGACCGTTCAACTCAGCAACCCGGTTAATGCCACACTGGGCGATGCCACCGGCCTGGGCACGATCAGCGATGATGACACCCCGGCCCTCTCCATCCAGGACTCGTCCATCCTTGAGGGCGACAGCGGCACCGCTCCGATGTACTTTACCGTGCGTCTGTCCAGGCCCAGCACGGCGCCGATCACCGTCAACTATACCACCAGCCCGGGCACGGCTCAATCAGGCAGCGACTATATCCACACCAGCGGCACGCTCACCTTTGCCGCCGGCGAGACGCTCAAGACGATTACGGTGCAGATCGTGGGCGACCAGATCGGCGAGCCAACCGAGACCTTTACTGTGGCACTCAACACGCCCACCGGCGGCGCAACGATTGCCAGAGACGTCGCCACCGGCACGATATGGGAAGAAATTCACACCGTTTACCTGCCGCTGGTTTTACGCCAGTGAAGCTTCATGGATGCTCCGCGCTGCCGGGGCTACCGGTCCGGTTGGCGGACAGGGGAAAGCCATCCCCCATCAAACCGTGGCAGGAAACAGGGAGGTTCTATGGACCACGAGAGGCCGAAAACGCGCTATCTCTCGTATTTGCTGCGGCTTTGGGAGACCGCTGACGGGGAACAGCGCTTCTGGCGCGCTTCACTGGAGCGTCCAGGAACGGGGGAGCGGCACAGTTTCGCTACCATAGAGGCACTTTTCGCTTATTTGATGCAAGAGACGCAGAACGAAAACTCCCAGCGCCGGACGCCCCCGGCCAAGGGATAAGAAACAGGGGCAAAGGGGGCGGAGCAGACAGCCGGGCTATCTACCCCGCCCCTTATTTCCCACATACGGTAAGAAAATGTTGCGGCCCTGGCGCACTCAGCGTTCAATCTGGCTCTGTCTGGCTTTGATGGAAGACACCCTACTTAATCATTGGGGGCCGGGCGTCCGATCAGTTGCACGGCATCAATCTCGCTCCAGTCGCCAAACTTACTCTGGTCTATGGTGAGGCGCACGCCGGCCACCGGGATATCTTGCTCCGGCACCGTTACAACGAAGAGATGGGGGCATTCGTCCTGCTCGTGCGGCTGCCCTTCCCAGATGGTGATGTATTCCGAAACCCGGTTAATGACCTCCACCCGTACCACAGCGCCGGGATGGTAAGTCTCGTAGATGCGGATTTCGGTGGGGAAAACGAAGCGGTCGTAACTCAACTCCAGCCACTCTTCCTCTGAGTCGGGGGTGGCCGCAGCCCAGGCGGTGGTGAAATCCCCACACGCGCCAGTATTGGGCGCTCCGGTGGCCTGCAGCGCCGACCAATCGGACTCTCCATACGCAGAGCTGGCCGAAGCTTCACTGGCCCATTGCGCAAGCAGCTCTCCGCTGACCGGTGCGCCGACGACCGTGGGTTGTCCCTCAGGAGTCGGCGTCTTCCCTCCCGGCAAAGCGGTGCAGGCCAGAATGACGAGGCTTAATCCTGTGAGCAGTACCCAGCGATTTTGACTACCCCTGTGCATTTGTGCCCTCCTCCTTTGAAAATGCTTGGTCAAGCTGTAGTTGCTGGAATAGGCCGTAACTCAGCTTCGTAACCCAGTTGAGCCAACCGTTTCAGCAACCGTCGCTTCACCGTTTCTTT
>Ga0067045_1002559_pt1 | contig 77896 bp, 65 predicted proteins | sample TerdegcTABiofilm_FD_59184 | JGI IMG/M metagenome (GOLD analysis project Ga0067045, IMG submission 59184) | Combined Assembly of (Gp0054472, Gp0054536) Wastewater bioreactor microbial communities from Singapore -Terephthalate degrading... | reverse complement strand
CCATGGCTTCGTCTAATAATTCTTCTTCGCTGCGGATGGCCAATACCCTGGGGATATAGAACTCCTCATCATCGGTACGATGGGAACGTTCCAGGTGGGCGTTTTCTTCACAATGGCCTTTGTGNTTCTGAATCAATTTGCAGCCNAAACCAGCGATGAGTTTGCGCAGCTCCTTGACNTTCATCCAGGATTTCCCGCCAAATTCTTCGCCATGATCCACAGTGAAGATGATCTGACTTTTTACCCCGTGTGAACGCAGCCAGGAGATCACCCATAAATACCAACACAACCCATTCGTCCAGGATTTCTCGCGCGAATAGCCAATCAATTTGAAGCGGGAATGCACATCCATGGCGCTCCACTGGTAATTGGGTATCTGATAACGGTCCAGGTGGATCATTTGGGCTTTTGACAGGGCTTTGTGGTCGCGAATGTGTTTCAAATCAATCTGCACGATTTCAAACGGCCTGGCACTATACCAATCCACAAACTCACGCTTCTCTTTATGGCGCTTGTATGCTGGCAGCAGATAGGTCAATTGATCATGGTTACGGCGCAAGATGTGTCGAATCGTTCCAGGAGCTACCTGGATGCCCTCATATTTGGCAAGATGGAGCGATAAACGCTTGGCACCCAAGTGAGTTTTGTTCTTATAGGCAATGACTTTCTCTTCCACTGCCATGGGTGTCTTGTTTGGTTGTCGTTTGGGCACTCTAGAACGGTCTTGTAGATCTCCAGCTCTATACTTGTTCAAAATGTCATACACTACACACCGATGGATACTGAATACTTGTGCTGTTCTGCTAATATTTCCATCACTGCTTTCTAAATAATTGACCACCGCCATGCGCGCAGCTGCCGGATTTATTCGCCTGAGTTGTTTATAATCAATATGGTGTCCAGGTTGCATAATATCGCTCCAGTTCAGGTCTGTGTTGTCTCTTACTCAATAACAATATTAACCTGATGTATTCTTTATAACCGGAGTGTATAGTATCTCCTGGACACCGTACAGCTTATGATTCCTAAATTAAATCCTGTATACTAATATATATAATTTGTTTCTTCCTCCAATTCTGCAAGGAGGTAATGATGGAATCCTTAGAAAATATCCTGGCTGTCATCCTCGGCGGTGGGCAGGGCGCGCGTCTCTATCCACTCACTAAAGAGCGCGCCAAGCCGGCAGTGCCTATGGCTTCCAAATATCGCCTGATTGACATCCCCATCAGCAACTGCCTGAACTCTGGCATCCATAAGATTGCCATCCTCACTCAGTTCAACTCGGTTTCATTACACCGTCATATCTCCCAGACCTACAACTTTGACGTTTTCCACTCTGGATGGGTGAACATATGGGCAGCTGAGCAGACAGTCGAGCACCGTGACTGGTATCAGGGGACCGCGGATGCTGTCCGCAAGCAGTTAATTGAGATCCGCACGGCACGCATGCCCTTCGTGCTCATCTTGGCTGGTGACCACCTCTACCGCATGAATTATGCCGAGATGGCTGCTTTTCATTGGAAGCGTCAGGCGGATATCACCGTGGGTGTGCAGCCAATGGCTGCTAAGGATGCCAGCCGTTTTGGCATCCTCAAGACCAATGAGGAAGGGCGTATCGTACGTTTTGCTGAAAAGCCGTCCGACCCTCAGACCCTACAGGAGATGGTCAGTCGGGAAGGTACCGAAAAACCTTACATGGCTTCGATGGGTATCTATCTCTTCAAAACCGAGGTTTTGGTGGACCTATTGCAGGGAAGTGATTTTGATGATTTCGGTATGCACGTTATCCCCTATGCTGTTGATAGATATCAGGTATTTGGTTTTTATTATGATGGTTATTGGGCAGATATCGGCACGATCCGTTCTTTTTATGATACCAATTTGGCGCTGGTGGACCCAGAACCTCCTTTTTCGTTGATTGATGAAGGCTGGCCAATCTACACTCACCCCCGCTTCTTGCCCGGTTCTGAGGTGATTGATAGTCAGTTGGATCAGGTAATGTTGGCGGAAGGCTGCTGGATCAAGGGTGCAAATATTTCACATTCAATAGTTGGGTTGCGCAGCCAAATCCGACAGGGGACTGTGGTCAAAGATACTATCATGATGGGTGCCGACTTTTATGGTTTCTTCCGCCGTGGGGTGGAGGAGGTGGATGGTAAACCGGAATTGGGTATTGGCAGTGGCTGCCAGATTGAAGGTGCCATCATTGATAAAAATGCGCGCATTGGCCGCCAGGTTATCATCCGCCCCTTCCCGCGTGGCACGCATGTAGACAACGAAAGCTGGGTTGTACGCGATGGTGTGGTGGTGATACCTAAAAATGCGGTGATCCAGGCCGGAACGATTATTTCCCCCGAAGCATAATAGTATATAATTGCCAATTTGTGGCTCAATTGATATCAGACCACCGGATGATTGGAAGGTTTAACTATGCCTGCTGAAAAGATCAACGAAGCAAAAAATACCGACCTGGACCTAGATGTTACATTTCACTCATTAGATACCAAAGAGGTGCTTGATAAATTGCGCGCCCCTGAGGAGACTGGACTGACCACTCAGGAAGCGCAAGAGCGCTTGCAGCGCTATGGTTACAACCAGCTGCAAGAAGCTAAGCCGCCATCCTTCATCAAGATGGTGATTGACCAGTTGAATAATTTTGTGGTGATTTTGTTAATTGTAGCAGCCATTATTTCGGCTTTTTTGGGTGAAACCATTGATGCCGCAGCCATCATCACTATCGTTATACTCAACACCATCATCGGGGTCGTTCAGAACAGTCGCGCCGAGCAGGCACTGGCAGCCTTGAAGAAACTGGCTGCCCCTGAGGCTCAGGTGCTACGTGATGGACATCGTGTTTCCATCCCATCCCCGCAATTGGTGCCGGGCGATATCGTCTTTCTCGAGGCGGGTAATTTCGTACCCGCTGATTTACGCTTGTTGGAAGCAGTCAACCTCAAGGTGGAGGAAGCCGCCCTCACCGGCGAATCAGTACCGGTGGAGAAGAATGCCACCCTGGTGCTGGATCAAAGCGCCTCTATTGGCGATCGGCGTAACAGTGCCTTTATGGGTACGCTAGTTTCCTATGGTCGCGGCAAGGGGGTCGTTGTTGCCACGGGCATGTACACACAGATCGGTTTGATTGCCCGGATGCTGCAGGCAGTAGAGGAGGAGGAAACTCCACTTCAAAAGCGGCTGGATCAGCTGGGCAAAACATTGGGCTGGGCTTGCCTAGTAATCAGCGGTCTGGTATTCATTGCCGGCTGGCTGCAGGGTGGCAACCCATTAGAGATGTTTATGGTGGCAGTCAGTCTAGCGATTGCTGCGGTGCCCGAGGGGTTGCCAGCAGTGGTCACCATCTCGCTGGCGCTGGGCATGCAGGAGATGATCAAGCGCCATGCGCTCATCCGCCGCCTTTCTTCGGTAGAAACCCTTGGCTCAGCCACTATCATCTGCTCAGATAAGACCGGCACCCTCACCCAGAACGCCATGACCGTCACCCGCGTGTGGGCAGATGGTAAATTACTGGAAATCAGCGGCATCGGTTACCGGCCGGAAGGTGATTTCATGATTGATGGAAAGAGGGTAGATATTCGTGATTATCCGGGCATCACTACCACCCTGTGGATTGGTATCCTGAATAATGATGCACAATTGGAAATCACCCAGGGTGAAAACGGCGAGAAGTCATATCGCATCGTTGGTGACCCCACCGAGGGATCTATCTTGGTAGCTGCAGAAAAAATTGGTGCCGGGGTTACGTTCCTTCAGGATGCCTACCCGCGCGCCCAGGAGATTCCCTTTGACTCTGGGCGAAAGCGCATGGTCACCGTGCACCAGGTGAAAAATCCCACCAAAGCAGATATTTCCCCGTTCTCAGAAGAGGATAGTCAAAATCAATATATCATTGCTATCAAGGGAGCACCGGATGTGGTGCTGGGACTGTGTAATCGGTATCAAAAAATGGATAACAGCGTGCAAACATTGGATCAGGCTGTTCGCCAGCGCATCCTGGAAGCCAATGACGCCATGACAAAGGATGCGTTGCGCGTGCTGGGTATGGCTTATCGCGTGGTGCAAGAAAAACCCACCGATATCAGCCCTGAAAGTTTAGAGCATGACCTGGTATTTGTTGGCTTGGTGGGTATGATTGATCCTGCCCGTGAAGAGGTAAAACCGGCATTGCAGACGGCTGCCCAGGCGGGTATCCGCACCATGATGATTACTGGTGATTATCCCAACACTGCCCGAGCCATTGCGGAAAGCATTGGCCTGCTGCGTCCGGGGCACCGTGTAGTGACCGGCGCTGAGCTAGATGCGATGGATGATGCAAGCCTCGTAGAGCAGATTGAACAGATTGATGTTTTCGCCCGCGTCTCGCCCAATCATAAGATGCGCATTGTGCAGGCTTTGCGTGCCAACAATGAAGTTGTGGCTATGACCGGTGACGGGGTTAACGATGCCCCGGCTATTAAAGCGGCGGATATTGGGGTGGCAATGGGCATTACCGGCACGGATGTAGCCAAGGAGACCGCTGATATGGTCTTGACTGATGATAATTACGCCAGTATCGTATCTGCAGTGGAACAAGGCCGCATCATTTACAGCAACATCCGCAAATTTGTTTACTATCTCATTTCTTGTAATATGGCGGAAATCCTGATTATCTTCCTGCCCACCGTTTTTGGCCGCTGGCTCTTTCCCTTTGCCGGGGAACGCTCTGTGCTCTCGCCGCTCACCCCCATCCAACTCCTATGGCTCAACCTGGCCACGGATGGTGCGCCAGCACTGGCGTTAGGCACCGAGAAGGGTGAGCCGGGTATTATGAAGCGGCCTCCCCGCCCGACCAAGGAACCTATTATCAACCGCTTCATGCAGTTAGGGGTGGCCATCCAAAGTATTGCCATTACTGCCACCACCCTAATTGCCTATGCCATCGGTCTTTCTCATCAGGACCCGCACTTTGCCGAGACTATGGCGTTTGTCACCCTGTGCATGTCAGAACTAGTGCGCGCCTATACTGCCCGCTCGGAGCGCTACCCGTTGCTCCGCCTGGGGGTGTTTGGCAATAAATGGATGAACCTGGCGGTGCTGGTTTCTATCGCGCTGGTGCTGCTGGTGGTCTATGTGCCTTTCCTGAATGATATTTTTAACACCCTACCCCTCACCTGGGTGGAATGGGAGTTGATCATCCCCCTTTTCCTCATTCCCTCTGTGGCTGCTGAGGCTGTAAAATATTTCCTCCTCAGGCGTGATAATAAACGGAAAGCCAAGGAATTAATCGATTAATACCTGAGCGATTTCACTTCCTGACTATTGTTATTTTGCCAACATGAATTTCATTGGCGCAAAACAGCGTCGATGAATTGCAGTTAACCCCCGTTCGGTTAATATCCGACGGTGTTGTGATGTACCGTAGCCCTTATGGTGGGCAAAACCATATCCGTTGAACTTGTCATCCATACTGACCATAAATCTATCTCGTGCTGTCTTAGCCAACACGGATGCTGCTGCGATGCTCAGCGAGAGCTGGTCGCCTTTCACCAAACTGGTCTGCGGCAGGTCGCAGCTTGGTAGCAGCAGATAATCCAGCAGCAAATGTTGAGGTCGTGGGTCCAATTTTTCTAGTGCGCGCAACATAGCCAGCCGAGTGGCTGGCAGGATGCCCAGGCGGTTAATCTCCTGGTGGCTGGCGTGGCACACTGCAAAAGTGAGTGCGTGTTTTTTGATTTGATCAGCCCAATGACTGCGCTGAGATGGGGTCATCTGCTTGGAATCACGCACGCCCTGCAAGTATTGCTGTATGATTGGGTCGGCGGGTAGAATAACCGCGGCAGCATATACCGGTCCCGCCCAAGCACCCCGACCGGCTTCATCCAGCCCAGCGATGTAGGTAATACCGGCAGACCAAAGGGGTTCTTCAAAACAAAGCGAGGGGGTAGAAATGCGTTTCCCGCTAGAGTTTTGGGTCATACAATCCCCGTAGTGCATTCAGGCGGATGGTCAGTAGGTCCCATGCCATACGCAGGGAGTCGCGCAGCACCCTGACCTTGCTGTGCGTGCGGTAGTACCAGGGGATGGGCACCTCTACAATCGCGTAACCCATGCGCCGGGCGATGAACAGCACCTCCACATCAAAAGTCCAGCCGCCAATGGTTTGCAGAGGAAACACCTTCTGCGCCACATCCGCACGGAAACATTTAAAGCCGCACTGTGTGTCCTGCAGCCCGGGCAGGGCGATCAGCCGAACGATGAAGTTAAAGACGCGCCCGATGAGGTGTCGGTAAGCCGGTTCATCATAGCGGGCTGCACCAGGTGCCTCACGCGAGGCGATAGCAATGGGCGTATTTTTCAATATCGGTGGGAGAAACTTATTGACCTCCTCGATAGGCATAGAGAGGTCGGTATCACAGATGAAGCGGTACTCCCCGCGGGCTGCCAGCATGCCCATACGCACCGCATAGCCCTTGCCGCGTTGCTCACAGTGCAGTGCGCGCACTTCTTTGAACTTACGGCTGAACTCCTCGGCGATGTGCAGCGTGCGGTCGTTGCTGCCGTTCTCCACCACCAGCACCTCGGCTGTGTAAGGTTGTTTCACCAGGAACTCGTGGATGGTCTGCAGGGTCTGTGGCAGGCGCTGCTCCTCGTTGTAGGCGGGGATGATGATGGAAAGTAATAACGGCTTCACTGACATTTATTATATGTGGAAAATATCGAGAGGAGAAAAAGCAGGGATATCTTCATTATAAGTAAATAATAGAATTAAAGGGTTTATTGGAAGAGTTAAATAAAAGGTCGGGGTGGGCGGACTTGAACCGCCGACCTCTGCGTCCCAAACGCAGCGCGCTTCCAACTGCGCTACACCCCGATGAATAAGGTGAGTATACCCGCAAGCCGCTTCACCCGTCAAGCACTGTTGAACTTATGAATTCATCTCAGCTAGGATCTGGGTGTACCAGCTCAGGTAATTCTGCACCTGCCCGCTCCAGTAATCTGAGTTGTGCCCGCCAGCATTCAGGTGCCATTCGTGGGCTATCCCTTTCTGGAAGAGCAGCTGCTCGAATTTGTATGCCATGCCACGATAGCGGTCCTGGTTGCCGATGTCAATGTAGATGCGCGGGGTGGATTTTGCAGGTAGGGCATCCAGCCATTTGATATAGTTATTTGCATCGCTCTCAAAAGTCACCAGGCTGTGTGCGCCAATGGCTCCGAACAGGTCGGGGTGGCTTAATCCGATGTGCACTGCCCAGCCCGCACCGCGCGAAATGCCCGCAATGATTCTGCAGTTCCGCGTTATGCAGGTTTGATAATTTTCGTCCACCCAGGAGACCAGGGAGGAGGTAATCGCAGCCGGGAAATCCGAGATGGTGGGGTTTCGCAAATCATATTTTTCTCTTGGGAACACTAGGATAAAAGGTTTGCTTTCTCCAACAGAGATAACCTTGTCCGCTAATTCAGTAATGCCCAGCTGAATCCAGTGCTGCTGGCTGAAATTCTGCCCGTGCAGTAGGTAAATCACCGCGTAGGCGTCATCTGCATCCGTGTTATAGCAGGGTGGTAAGTAGACAGATACTTCCATCGAAAGGTTGCTTTTCCCATAAGTCAGGGTTTTTTCCTCGATCGTGCCGTGTTCTTCATTGCAAACTTTCTCTGGTTTTCCCTCATCAACTGGTGGTGTGATTGCTACACATGATTCTTCGCTGCAGGCTGGCGCAACTAAAGAGGACTGTTCCAGAGAAATTGTCTCAGCAGGGGGCTGGCATGCAGAGATAAATGCCCAGAGCCATACAATGGTTGTTAACCAAACGATGGTATGTGAGAACCTATGATATTTTTTTCTTATATTATCCATAATTGTCTATAAAGACGAATCTACTCAGGTAACCATTTTAAATATTTAAATACATCCCCTAGCAGGCTCTCGCGTTCCTCGCGGGTCATTGGGCGGGGCTGGGCGTAATCCTCCAACATAGCAGCCATCAGTTCGGTGCTGATGTGACGCCCCTCGTAGAACACATGCCGGTCAATGAACTCCCGGCGCGTCCCCTCTTTTGGCTCATCCATCTGGTCAAAGAAAAAATTGCCCAGCCCGTAATGGACAAAGGAATTTCCGATGAAAATGAAGGTCTGAGGGTAGTGCGCCTGGCTGCCGCTGACGATGTCCGCCCCGGCTTCAGCCGCTTTCTTGAAGTCCCGCTGCTGGTCGCCCGGCGGTAGGATGCGGTAGTATTCATTGTGCTGGATGGTCAGAATGACAATATATCCGTTGGCTTTCAGCGCTGCAATTTGTTCTTTGAGCACATCAAATTTACAGGTCGCCACACCTGGTTTTATACTGGTGGCGAATGTGGATATGGGTCCGGCGATATTGCAGCCCAGGAAGGCGACTTTATTACCGTTGTGTTCCATGACCACCGGCTCTCGTGCTAACTCCAGGTTCTCGCCAGCGCCATAATACTTCCACCCCTTTTCTTCATACAGGTTAAGCGTGTAAAGGAATGGCTCAGCGCCATAATCCAACAGATGATTGCCGGTGAGCTCCACCACATCGGTGCCGATGTATTCAAGCAGTTCAATGAATTCCGGTGCACTGCAAAAGCGAGTGCCGGACTTCTCGGGCTTTGGGCAATCTGGGCTGAAAGAGATTTCATTGCTGATGTGCAGTAAATCAGCATCATCAAGCATCTCTTTTATTTCTAGAGCTGGGTAGGTGATGCCCTTCTCGATCATCCGTGTGGCAGTGTTGCGCACCAGTGCGGTAACGCCGGTCATGATTAATATTGTCATCATGTTTGGGTCATGATTGGTGGAAGGAATCCATTTATTTAGCGCAATACTCTCCTGTTTCAGGGCTTGCATCAGGCCCTGGTCGCCCTGGATGCCATATCTGACTGTCAGTGGGTAGGTTTGGGTATCCAGATCCTTATCAAGGGGTGACATCCCATCAATGTGCATCACCTTCCATTGTGGCTCCAGTTCCTCGAAAGGAACAATCGCCCAGGTGTTGGCTTCCTCCCAGCATTGGCTGAGGATGTTTTCTTTCGCCGTAACAACAACCTGGTCCTGGTTGGGTTCACCCCATAGGCTCTTAATGGCCAGTACTGTGTCTTCAGTCACCAGGATTTTTTCCACGCCGGCGAATTCGCTTCGGTCTCCGCTCCAAAATTCTCTTAACTGCGTGGAGGTTACTTCATCGATGACGGTCGCGAAAGGCGCCACCAGGACAAAGAGCCATTCTATCTCGCCGGCTCGCTGGTCTGGCTGTATTTTCAAATCAGCCTTTTCTCCATCACTGATGATTTGTAAGGGGCTATTGTCATCTACTGCCTGGACAAGCGCCTGCGGCACAGACGAATCGAAAGAAATGGTTAAATGGTTTACCTGGATTGGAGTTGGAGTGGCTTGGATGGCATGACTGCCCGATGTATGTTGAAACAGGTTCCCAGTGCAGGATAAGATGAGCCAGGATAGCAGGGTGAGAATGATAGGGGTCTCTAAGGTAGTGTTACGGTGTACCATTTATTTGTTTTTCCGATGTTCCTTATTTATCTCGTGAGGAGGAAATTACTCACAACGAGTGGTTATAAAAGCATGCCTCATTATAATTTGAACCAGTGTGAATGCTAATCTAGGCAATTTGGTTGGGTTGAATTTCGCTACATGTGTGTGACGGGATAAATTTCTGATTGAACTCCTCAATCACTTGCCAGAGTTGTGTAGGAATTTTCTTTTTCACAAATTGCACAATATCAACTGGCACCTCACCAAAATAGGCCTCGGCAATCGAACCGGTGATGGCTGCCAGTGTATCCGCGTCACCGCCCAGCGAGATGGCATTACGCAGCGCATCCTCGAAATCCTTTGCTTCCAGAAAGGCTATTATCGCCTTGGGCACGGTTCCCTGGCAGGTTTCATTAAATTGATAAGAAGGGCGAATTTCCTCTAAGGTGCACTGTAGGTCATAGCCAAATCGCCCCTGTATTTCTTGTCGGATTTCCTCCTTCCTGGCTCTCTGGCGCGCCATAAAGATAGCCAGGGCTGTTGCCTGCGCACCTTTGATGCCCTCTGCATGATTGTGGGTCACTTCGGCACTGCGTTTGGCAGTTTCCAGCACTTGTTTTGTGTTATTGCATGCTCATGCCACCGGGCTGACCCGCATGGCTGAGCCGTTGCCATAACTGTGATAAGGTAGATGTTTTGCAGAGCGTAACCACATGCGAAAACCTCCCCCATATCCACCATGGGGGTAATGATTGCCCAAATTCCATAAAGTGAGTGCAAAATCTTCCTCATATAACAAAGCATGCGCCACTGCCACGGTAAGTATGGAATCATCGGTGAAAAAGCAACTCTCATGCTGTAATTGGAAATCCTTGCTCTTGGTGGGGTGCCATTCGAAGCGCGAGCCGATTATATCCCCGGCGATTGCACCCAAAACCCGCTCCTGTGTTTTCACTATGGCTTTATTCCTTCCCACATATTTTTTAGCCTTCACCCACGGGGAAACGCCAATTTTAACCCGCAGATTTATTATCCATGTGATATGATTTAAATATGTCTGCTGGCATGTATATTCCAGCATTGGTTAGCCATAGCGTTACACCCACAATAAAACTCTAATCTACACTAATATAGCACTGCGCGATTCAGTAGCACTTAGGTGAACTTGAAGTTTGCAATTGATCGCACAATTGGCTGTATTAATATCTCATCGCTGGATAACCACCGAAAAAATTGTAGTACTGTATACCTTGTATGCGGGCATGTACCAATAACTACATTACAGGAGATATGAGGAGAAAAGATAGTCACCTCTGTAGAGGAATCACGGCAGGAGTGAAATCTTGAAAGTACTACTGTTGAGCAGTTCAAAAGCAGATCAGCTTAAGATCAAAACAGAGCGTTTTCAACGGTTCATTTCAGCACTGGGCTGCGGTGATATTGAGGGGAGTTTCCACTTTTTTAATACCAGGGAACAACTTAAACACATCCTTCACACTGAACGACCTGACCTTGTGTTTTGTGTGGATTATTACTTCCAGGTTGAATCATATCAGCGTGAAAATATTCATCAAGCTTTAGAAGATTTGCAGGTTCCGTATGTTGGTTCGGCTCCCGATGTACTAGAACTGGTCTTAGCTAAATCGGAATTGAAAAAGAAATGGATGCTTCATCAGGTTTCCACACCACCATATTTTGTAATTCGTCAATCAGGTTCACAAACCCTGGGACTAGAAAATTTAAGTGAGGCACATGATTACCCGTATATATTAAAACCCGACCGCGAGGGGAACAGCCGGGGATTGGATGAAAATTCGGTGGTGTTTGACCGAAGAGCCCTAGAATCAAAACTAGAAGAATTGTTAGCAATATATGGAGAGGTGTTAATTGAAAAATATTTAGGGATATACCCAGATGTCCAAGAATACACAGTGGCAATGATTGGCAGCAGTGGGAACTGGTTGTTAATGCCCGCCAGAGTGACCTTAAAACAGGAGCACAAGTTCAGGATGATAACAACCCAGGACAAGGATGGTCATCTTACCCGGGCAGTACCAGTGACCGATAAGGATATGCTGGAGAGATTAATTGCGGAATCGGAGAAAGCCTTTGAGGTTTCTGGTGTGCGTGATTATTCGCGCTGCGACCTGATCCTGGCTGATGGGAATCTATTTTTCATTGAAATTAATGGCTTGCCAATGATCCCCGATAAGTGGTTTGAGGAATGTGCCAGAGGGATGGGACTAAGTATAGACCAATGCATCAACGCTATCATATTAACAGGGCTCGTACGTAATAAACATGAAGGAAAGATAGATATTCAAATACCCTCAGGCTTGCAAAAAATTTTACCAGCGAAAATCTTTGAAAGACTGACGGCTGTTTAAATTTCAGGGAGAAAAATTACCAACTATACTTTCCATTGTGGAGATGATGCACATTTAGTGATGCGGGCGCAAAAGTTCAAAATATTTTTCTCATTGAAATCACCATCGATATGTATCATGTTCGATGGCAATAGTTTCTTCATCATATAGTTGGTTGCCATTTTCCCTGAATAAAGGTAGCTTCTGAATCTCCTGGCCAGCGCGGCATGGACACGCAAATGAACTTCAGGTCTATATCAGATACGTTTCGGTATTGAAATGCGGTGCCCACCGGAATATCGATTGAAATGCCTGGAACGAGGTCCGTGATGTTGCTCTCTTTACCATCATCTCGCCAGATCTCGCCGTGCCCCTCCAGGATGTACCAGAATTCGCTGACCGTTGCATGAATCGTTGCTTTATTAATCTGATGAGGGGGAACTGTGCTGTGGATCATGTTGCCCCTTTCGCTGCTCATTAAATATCGAATATCAGCACCCGCTGGCGATTTCGCATCGGGGTACTCCGGAAGCACAGTGGTCTTCATATTTTCTCCTAAAAAATCATCTACTTGATTAATTGGTGATTTAAATGATTATCGATAATTTTAAGTCAATCGCGATTGGTCAATTCTACTCTTAAAAGAAATATGCATAAGTTAACCTATCTTCCACCTTTCCTTTGGCAAATCAACAAGTAAAATGTAAGTGAGCCGTAAATATTGGAAAATTCATTTTCACCGAGGGAAAAAATGCAAACCTTGCATGTCATCTCGCACACTCATTGGGACCGGGAATGGTATCTGACCTTCCAGCAGTTTCGCTTAAAACTAGTTCATTTAATGGATAACTTACTGGATATCCTGGAAGAAGACCCTAATTTCAAATATTTCATGCTGGATGGTCAGACCATCATCCTGGATGATTACCTACAGGTGCGTCCTGAGAAGGAAGAAATGTTACGCCAATTTATCCAGGAGGGGCGCGTTCTCATCGGTCCTTGGCATATTTTGCCTGACATGTTTTTGGTAAGCCCGGAGGCGCATATTCGTAACTTGTTGCAAGGCGCCCGCACTGCCCGCAGGTTCGGTCCCATCATGTCAATTGGTTATGTTCCAGACCCTTTTGGATACATCGCTCAACTCCCCCAACTGCTCAAGGGTTTTGGCATTCAGACTGCCTGTCTGTGGCGTGGGGTTGGTGACCAACCGGCGGAGTTGTGGTGGGAATCACCCGATGGGTCCAGAGTCCTTCTGGCATATCTGCGCGATAGTTACAGCAATGGAGCCAGTCTCTCGGTAAATGATCCACAGCTCTTTACCCGTGAAATTTCTTCCGTACGGGATTCACTGGCAGCCCATTCTGCTGTTGATGAGTATTTAATCATGTTGGGCACCGACCACATGGAACCCCCTCGGCATACTTCAGATGGCATTGCCTATGCCAACGAACACCTGGCTGATACACAGGTGCTCCACTCCACACTGCCGAACTACGTTCAAAACATATCTGGGCAGATTGCTAGAAATGAAAGTGAAATCCCAACCATTTGCGGTGAATTGCGCGCCTGTGACCGTGCTCATTTATTGCCCGGCGTCCTTTCCACTCGCATGTGGATCAAGCAGCGCAATCATGCCTGCCAAACCCTGCTCGAAAAATGGGCTGAACCCTTTAGCGTCTTTGCTGAACACATGCTTTGTAGAAAATTGCACAAGGTGAATAACAGCCAGGCAATCCACAACTCATCTGCATCGACCCAAATCCGAAATATGGCTCCCATTCTGCATTACGCATGGCGTTTGTTGATGGAAAATCATCCGCATGATTCGATTTGCGGTTGTTCTATTGATCAGGTGCACGCTGAGATGAAACCGCGCTTCGACCAGGTCGATCAGATTGGAGAGGAGATTACCACCCAGGCATTGCAGTCGCTTTCACGGGTCATCGATACTCAATTGGATGATGCAATTTCTGCTGTTGTCGTTTTTAATCCGCATGGAAATGAACATCGCGACTTGGTTGAGGTTAATCTGGGTATCCCCGAGGGCATCACCGCATTTCAGCTGGTTGATTCTGACCAAAAAATTATCCCATATGAATTTATCGATTCCAGCAACGCAGAATTCGCCAATGTAGTGATTACCAAGGATTGCCTGCGGGATACCATAGGCGCAATTCACGAGGGGCGTGTGATGGATTTGGCGGTCACCCATGTGCAGGTTTCTCGCCAGGGTCCGACCGTTACGGTTGAAGCCATACTGGATAAACATGGTCAACCAAATATTGCTGATTGGCAAAAAGCTGAAGAGCAGATGTCTCACTATCAAGACGATGCCAGCGTCACCCATTTTCACTTGATCGCTCATTCCCCGCTGACCTCGAAAATTCGTTTTGTCTCCCCGCAAATCCCCGCTTTTGGGTGGCGAACCCTGTGGGTGCGCGGTGTTTCTGTGCCCGAAAAAGCCCAGTTGAAAGTGAGTCCTTTGCTAAAGCCATTCCTGCCGCTGGTTATACGTCTTGCCCAGTCGAAGCTCGGGGAAAAATTTCTCGCAAGAGTGACGGTAGGTGATGAGGGCAAACCTCCCTTTCTCATCGAAAATGAGTTCTTCCTTGTGAAGGCAAATCGGGACGATGGCACGCTGACCGTTACCGATAAACAGACTACAGCTGTTTTTAGAGGTCTGAATCGCTTTGTGGATGGTGGGGATGCGGGTGATGAGTACAATTATTCTCCCCCGGCAAAGGATTCCTTTTACACCCCCGAAGTGCTTTCTATGAAAGTATTTCGCCACGGGTTAGTGAAATCGATCGAGGTCGAGTATGAACTAACTATTCCCGCTCAAATCTCCGCAGATAGAATTAGTCGCTCAGAGCACAGGGTGAAAATCCCAATGCATAGCCGAATTTCCTTGTTGCCCGGTCTGGCGCGCATCAATGTGCATACCGAGCTTGAAAATCTGGCAAAAGACCATCGCCTGCGGGTGCACTTTCCCGCACCTTTTGCGGTTGACCATGCGGATTATGACGGTCATTTCGAGTTGATTCAGCGCCCGGTGGGTGTGCCCGCAAAAGGGCAGGATTGGGTCGAATCCCCGCGCCCCGAGGTGCCTCAACGCACATTTACGGCTGTCTCCAATGGGGAAATCGGGTTAATCATTGCTAACCGTGGCTTGCCCGAAGTTGAGGTGCTCAAAGCAGATGATGGTATAGATACTGAAATCGCGTTGACCTTGCTGCGTAGCGTGGGCTGGCTCTCGCGCGATGACCTTCCCGTCCGCCAGGGACATGCCGGACCTGCATTAGAAACACCCGGTGCGCAGGTTCTGGGAAGGTGGGAGTATGACTATGCCATCATCCCCCATCGTGGCACCTGGCGGGCTGCCTTTCTGCGGGCGTATGCCTTTGAAGCCCCCTTGCGGGCAATCACCACAGACCTCCATCAAGGAGAGATGGCGAGCCAGGGCTCTTTCCTCTCCCATACCCCTGCCGAATTTGTCATCAGTGCGATCAAAGCCAGTGAGGATGGCGAGGGGTGGATCCTGCGTGGATACAACCTCTCATCAGAGACAATTCAGATTTGTATCAAGCCATGGATGCGATTTACGAATGCTAGTCTGGTTAATTTAGCCGAAGAGAAAATCACTGCCCTTACAGTGGAAGAGGATGGGAACATCACCACATCGGTATCAGGACACCAGATTCTCAGTATAAAAATTTCAGGGTTGGAGATACCTGAGTCATTTTAAATGATTACCCGCCATCTTCCCCTTTCTATCAGGTTGCTTACCGTAAGAGTTTGTGAATTTTATCGGCTGCTAATTTCCCGGTGATCAGGGAAATCGGAAAGCCGGAGGGGCTGTAGGTGAACTGGCCAGCCTGCCAGACACTGGGCAGTGGGGTGTGAACGGAATTGGCAATGCGGGTCAGGCGGTTCTCGGCTGGCATGGGATGGTTGGTAAATGACCAGCCAGTAATCGCTCCATCTGTGGAACCAATCACTTTTTGTATGGTGAGGGGCGTAGAGATGAAACTTTCTATAACTGCACTTGCCAGCCCAGGATAAATTGATTTATCCAGCGTGTCAATCACTGTATGGGTTACCAGTTCCCTGAGTTCACCATCCCAACCCTCTTCGTAAATTTTTTTAGCTAATCGATAGTCGAAAAGAATGCTGATGATCAACCCAGTTTTACCCGCTGGGGCGAGAGTGCTATCACGCAGGACAGGAATAGATATCTCGTAGGTGGTCAGTGGTAGATATCTCATCAGCCAGGTTTGAATCTCATCTTTTGACCCGTTGAGTGGCACCTTGCCTGCAGCAGATTGACCTTTCCGGCTGGGTGTGTAGAAAAAGTGGCCCGTCGCAATTTGTGCAAAGTAACTCTTATCCAGGTTAACGCTGAGGTAAAGGGTAAGAATCGAGTCGTTACCAACCAGATCCGCGATGAGCGTTTTTCTTTTTTGAATCGCTTCCCGGGTCTTCAAATCCTTCAGGCTGTCAATATCAACGCATGCATAAAGGCTCTTTTGATCTGACGCCCATAATAACTGATGATAGGTAAAAGTCTCACCTGCTTCTGTCGAAACAGTTTTATTCTCTAGGTCTATAGCAACAATTCTTGTGCCGTTGTGAATCTCGCCCCCGTTTTGTTTGATTCTTTCTACCAATTTTTGGCTGAAGGCACCCGTGCCGGATTTCGGGTAGTGATATTGTTGAAAAATCTTGAAATAGCTGAGTGCAAAATATGCCGGCGTCTCGGTGAAGAAGTGTTGTGTGATAATATCCAGTAGGGATTGGTTGGAAGTAAATTCCTGCAAGTATGGAATAACCGGCTTGTTCTTGGCCATCACCTTGCGCACGGTCAGTGCGTAGTTGATCATCCAGGGCAGCACTTTTTTCATAAAGTAATCGCGGTCCTTTTTGGGGTCCAAAAAGAGTGGGTTGTCTATGCCGTACTGAATGTCCATGTAATGCATAATCAGGCGCATATCATCGATAATCGCGTGGATCTCATGTTTGGATTCTGGGTAGAGGTCTACTAATAAGTCTTCGTACTCAGCGATATTTTGGTCAGATTGTATCTTAATCACTCGATCCTCAATGCCGAGCGAGATGATGTTCCTCACAAATTCCATTTCCAGCCCGAGCTGTCGCAGCATGGTGAAGAGCGCCCCCGCATCCTCCAGTGCGCGAATGCCGCTATCAAAAACGAATCCATTGCGCTCAAAGGAATTTACCAGCCCTCCGCAGGTTGCCTCCTTTTCACACAGCAGCACACGGTGTCCGTACTGTGTTAAGTACGCTGTAGCGGTTAAACCGGCTGCTCCGGCACCGACAATGATGGCATCATAGGTCATGTTGATTTCTCCAGATAAGGTTGAAGCAGTTGCTCGCTGACTTCCCAGATTCCCCTTTTCAGATTCTCTTTCATAATATAGCTTGCTGGTTTTTCTTCTACAGTCTGGTTAAAAAACTTACCCGTCACATTTTGCATCTCAGGGGCAGCCGCCAGGTAATAGATTGCGCGAGCAGCCAGCGCGGGGTCCTTAAGGAACCATCGGAGAATGGCGCGATTATAAAAGCGATAAAGGAAATGGTTGTTCATGCCAATATTGGTGCGCACCTCTCCGGGATGTACCACATTCACCGTCACGCCACTGCTGGCCAGGCGCTCTGCGAATTCCTGCGCGCTGAGCAGTTGGGCAATCTTGGCAGCCCCGTAGGCTAATAATCCAATGTAGGGTCGTTTTGACCAGCTCAAATCTTTGAGGTCGAGACCGCCAAAGCGGTGCGCTTCCGAATTGATATCAATGACCCGCGAGGGGGCTCCCCTTTTAAGGTTCTCGCTTAGCTTTTTGGTGAGCAGGAAGGAAGCCAAATGGATGACCTGGAACACCATTTCATTTCCGTCCACGGTCAACCTGCGCCCTGTGTTATGAATTCCGGCATTGTTGATGAGAATATGTATCTTGGGAAATCTTCTGGAAATTTCTTCAGCCGCTTCATTTACCTCGGTCAGCCTCTCAAAATTCGCAATAATGACTTCAGCCCGGCTGCCGTAGGCTTGTGCGATTTCCTTTTGAAATTCAATAGCTTTATCTTTATTCCTGCAAATCATAACAAGTTGTGCGCCGCTGCCTGCTAGGAGTTTCGCGGTCTCGCGTCCGATGCCGGAGGTGGTTCCGCTAATCACACAGACCTTTCCATCCAGGCGGGTGCTGGTAGATTTTTGAGGCAACCTGCTGTTAGTAATAAATTGCAGTTCTTCTGGTAGTTTCATGTGAACTTTCTCTTAACCAAAAACCCTGTGCATGAATTTTGGATACAGGCTGCGCATCAGGGGAACGTTTTTCAAGATGTCTCCCCATAAATCGTAATAATCCCGCTGGTGGGTGATTAAGCCATTACTATTTAGCGTGAGTTTAGTGCAACCAAAAATGGGTGTGCTAGGCGTTTTTCGAAAGATCATGGTCATCTTCCACTCCATGAAGATGACCGGTGGTTCGTATGCCACTGAGGAGATATCCATCTGAAGCTGCTCGCACCGTTTGGTTAACCGATTGCACATTTCAACAAAAGCTTTTTTACCTTCCACCCTTTGAATACAATCCTGAAAAACGATATTCTTGTGATAGTAGGGAAAGATATGCGACCAGTCGGGTTTGCCTTTCTTATTGTAAGTTCGCGACCACAGGTCAAGCACCAGCTCGGCGGTAAGCGGAGCGAGAGGCAGGCAGCCTTTTTTTAGGGTCATCTATTAAATTCCTTAATTGATTTGATTGTACATTTTTTGTATTCACCCTCAATTGTATCAATGAACGTTCAAGAAATAGGGGTAGTAAATATTGCCTGGTTGTTCTCATAAAAATTAATATTTCTCTAATGGGTTTCGATCAAATTGAGTATGTACAATATATTATCTGAAGCCGTATTCTGGATTGTTAATACGTCTGGTTAGTGTTGTACTGAATTGGTAAGATATTTAATATTCAATCGATAATCATTCACAGGCTTTGATGAGAGAAGGAAATTTTATGAAAAGATTGACAATGCTCGTTCTGGCGTTACTCATGGCTGCTATGGTTGTTTCTTGTACCCACCAGGAGGATTTGAAAGATGAGAATACAATAAAAAAGGATACTAAAAACGAGATGAGACAAACAGCAATTGATCCTACATACATAAAACGAAATGGCATCGGCGTGATTTATCTGGCTGGGGGCTGCTTCTGGGGAATAGAGAAATTGATGCAGTCGATCCCCGGGGTGGTGAATGCCACTAATGGTTATGCCAATGGGCTGCCTGGTGATGTGCCCAACTATTCGTCTGTGTCCAGCGGCCTGACTGGCTATCGGGAGACGGTGCGGGTGGAATATGATGAAGAGAAGGTCAGTTTGGATGCCATCCTCTTTGCTTACTTCCGGGCTATTGACCCAACTGTGAAAAATGCCCAGGGGAATGATCGCGGCACACAATATCAAACGGGTGTGTATTATGCAGATGAGCAATCCCGGGCGACCGTGGAACGCATTGCTGCGATTGAACGGGCACGCTCTGAAAAATTTTTTGTGGAAATCGGGCCGTTGGAGCGATTCTATGACGCCGAGGAATATCATCAGAATTATTTGGATAAGAACCCCACAGGCTATTGCCACATCTCACAACAGGAATTTGCGGATGTTAGCCAGATGGTTGTCGATCCGGCAGATTACCCGCGACCTACAGACGAGGTGATTCAGTCAATGCTCACTGAGGAGCAGTTCAGGGTGACTCAGCAAGCTGGTACAGAGACAGCATTTCAAAATGAGTATTGGAACAATCACGAACGTGGCATCTATGTGGATGTGGTGACTGGTGAGCCATTGTTTTCCTCCAGCGATAAATTTGATAGCGGAACCGGTTGGCCAAGCTTTTCCAAGGGGATTGACATCAACACTTTCGTCTTCATCGAGGATAACTCTTACGGCATGCGGCGCACAGAAGTCCGCAGCCGGGCAGGCAACTCACACCTGGGGCATGTCTTTTACGGTGAACCGATTTCTCCAAGTGGAATGCGTTTTTGCATTAACAGTGCAGCACTTAGGTTTGTTCCTTATGAGAAGATGGAAGCTGAGGGGTATGGGTACCTGAAGAAGTATGTTGAGTGAGTAATATCGATAGAACGATAAGGTATTATTAATTTACCCTTTTATGGGTTTATCATGTCTTTCTCACTAGAAGGAGAATGATATAATTTTTTAGGTAGTTTACAAGATATTTGCCTGTTTTAATTCCTAAAGATTCATAATTTGCTACTACGAGGTGGTCTGTGAAATCTGTTAAGTTGAATTTCTTGCAAAGATTGATTCTGGGAGTTCTTTTTTCCGTCATAAGTGGCATTGCACTCACCTTGGCTTTTCCTCCCTATGAGATATGGCCACTTGTATTTATTGGCTGGGTTCCAATGCTGATTGCTCAATATCGCATCATGCCCGACAAAATTTCCTCTTTGGCTTCTGCGATAGGTATTGCTCTGTGGCTGCAGGGGTACCTTTACCCCGTGTTTGCACCCATAGGGACTTTTATGGTCTGGTTACCGCTGATTGTCTTCGTCATGACATTCATTACAGATCAAGGGCTAAGGACTTTTGCTACAAGGACGCATTATCGCTGGTTCATCTTGAATGGTGTGGTCAGCTGGGGCATGATTGAAATGATTCGCCTGTTTATTCCCTTGGCAGGTACCTGGGCATTCATTGCATACCCCCTGTATCGACAAACTTGGTTTATCCAGCCGGTAAGTATCTTTGGGATGATCGCTTTGGGTATGCTGGTAATTGCCGTTAATTACTTATTGGCCATGTGGGTAATGTATTGGTTTGATCGCCAATGGAATCTGGGTGATGAGTTGCAACCTATTTCGAAAAAAGTGCTTCATACATCGAGCTTGGGTGTGGGGGCCGGGTTGGTGCTTTGGTTGTGTTTGAGCCTATTCCTTCTAAATCTGCCCATTCAAACTCCTACGGTGCGAGTGGCAGCCATTCAGCCGGATGTTTCCCCCCTGTATGAATATATGTCGAGTCGTCAGGATGTTAACGAAGAAGAAAAAAAGCAGATAATGACACCAATTTATGAATCCATGCTTCAGCAGAGCCAGACAGCGGCAAAATCCGGTGCTTCGCTGGTGGTTTGGCCAGAAGGAGCGCTATATTGGGACCCCTTGCAAGAAGATAAATTTGACCTGAGAGAATTTGCCCGTCAAGAAAATCTTTACATGACGTTGGGTTATACCCTTTTTTCTGAAATGGGAATACGCAACGAAGCCACTGTATTGAATCCACAAGGAGAATATTTGGGTATATATGGCAAAGATCATCCAGTTGTGTTTGCCGGAGAGACAAGCCTAACCAGAGGCACTTATCCGGTATTTGAAACGACATTCGGAAAAATCGCCAGCATAATATGCTATGACTTAGATTTTACTGATACTTCCCGCAAAATGTCTCGCCAAGGTGCGCAATTAATTGCCGTGCCATCCAACGATTGGTCTACCATTGGTGATAAACACTACACCCATGTGGTTTTCCGCGCAGTGGAAAACCGGGTGGCTATGGTAAAGGCGGATGGTGGGTATGATTCCGCTATCATTGATCCTTATGGTCGCATTATAGAGTTAACCAGCAGCCGCCAGATACATTCGGCTACTTTGGTAGCCGATGTGCAAATTGGAAATAGTAAACCTACTATCTATGCTCTACTAGGTGATTGGATTGGTTGGCTAGCAATCGCCGCAAGCCTTTTCTTCACTTTTGGCAAGAATTGGTTAGAAAAAAGAGCAGGTATGGAATAACTCTTTACCCAGGTTATTTTGTATAAGTAACCGGATGTTTGTTAATATTCTGCTGTTTCTGGTTATGATGGTTGAATCTCTGATTCAGTGCATTGGGTACCCGTTGCGCGTTGCCTGACTTCTTTCAGGTTATTTTTAAGATAGCAGGCTACTCAATATATTTTATCGCTCAAATCACATACGAAATCTATCTGCAATCTCTGCCCGGGTACCGGGTTCTAACGGTAAAGCCACCCAGCGTTGGTCGGTCATGCGATATTCCACTCCCAGACCGTTAACATTCCAAACCCGCAATGAGGTAACCAAACCATACATTCAATTTGTGTCTTTTGTGTATCACCAAATTTTTTCACCCATTGTCGGTCATTAAAAAGGGTATTTGGTGAATTGCAAACGATGATTATGACAATAGCAGAATCTTATCTTGTCGTTCCCCGAGCATATGAGCCAACTAGCGAAAGTGCTTGAACGTCTGGGTGTGCGTCAGCCCATTAAGTTATTTCATTGATATTAGAGTCTGCTTTGTTTGTAGTCATATTGATCAGTAAAAGGAAAATTATATTTACATTTTCTTTATAAATAAATAAACAGACGAACCATCTTATTGCACACAGGAATTTATTCTGGTAATTATTACTGAAGGTCATTCATGCTCTGATAGGCAATATCGCCACTTATGATAAATCCTCTGAAAATTAGTCTCAATACAAGCAGTAAAATGCTTTAAAATTAATCATCTCCCAAATTATTAATTGTATGAAAACAACGAACAGCAATATCCTGGATTTCACCACAAAAAATATTTCAGACCTGCTTATTGAATTTGAAACAGACAACCTTTCCGGTTTAACCCTTCAGGCGGTAGCAGAGCGTGCTCAGATTTTTGGACCGAACCGGTTGGAAACTCAGCAGGTTAATGGCTGGCAAATCTTTCTGCGTCAATTTAAATCCGCATTTATTTTCCTGTTATTGGGTGCTTTGGGCATCACCCTGCTTTTGGGTGAGTACCTAGATGCGCTGATGATTTTTATCTTCCTTGCCATCAACACTACCTTGGGATTTATTCAGGAGTTTCGCTCCGAGCGGGTGGCATTTTTCCTTAGCCAGTTCAGCCTGCCGAGGGCGCGTGTATTGAGGGAAGGGAAAGAGGAAATCATTACCTCTGATGGTCTGGTTCCCGGGGATATCATCCTGCTTAAGACTGGGGATCGCATACCGGCAGATATTCGCATTATTGAACAAAAGAATCTAATGGTGGATGAAACCATCCTGACCGGAGAATCCATATCGGTATATAAAAACGAAAACACCTTGAATCAGGAAGCCACAGCACTCCACGAGGCATCCAACCTGGGTTTTTCAGGCACGGATGTTATTCATGGTACGGCGAAAGGGTTGGTCCTGGCGACTGGCAAAAACACTGCGCTGGGTAAGATAGCCAAATTAACCACTGAGGCAAGAAAAGTCAGCGATTTTGAAAAGGGCATTGCGAAATTTTCTAATTTCATCCTTAAGCTGATCGCCATTACTTTGGTGCTCATGATTGCGGGCAACATCCTCATTAAAAAGGGGCAATTGGATTACCTGGAATTCTTTATCTTTTCCGTGGCACTCACTATTAGTGTCATCCCTGAGGCCTTACCCCTGGTGACTACCTTCTCCCTATCGCAGGGGGCAAGGAAATTATCCGACCACAATGTGATTGTCAAGCGTCTCTCTGCGGTTCAGGACCTTGGAAGCATTGAGGTTTTATGCAGTGATAAAACCGGCACGTTGACCGAAAACCGTCTAGAACCGGTAAGTTTTTATACCACTGACCAAGAAAGACTTATTATTGCGGGCAGTTTAGCGTCCGAATTTTCCCTAAAAGAAAGGACAGAACCCTTTGATATTGCGTTGATTAACTCCCTCACCCAGAATCAGAAGGAAATAATTAATCGCGCAAAAAAATTGGATGAGGAACCATTTGACCCCAATCTGCGCAGGAATATCGTGCTGGTGGAAGTGGATGGTTCACAGAAGTTCATCACGCGTGGCGCACCGGAAGAAGTGATCAGTTTATGCCAGGGAATCGAAGAATCTGAACGAAAGGCAGTTCTGGAGTGGGTAGCTTCGCAGGGTAAGTTGGGGCACCGCGCGCTGGCGGTGGCAGAAAAGCCGGCGCAGGAAGATATCCTAAAGAAAACCGGTCTCAAACAGGTAACAAATTTTCTCTTTCTTGGCGTTGTCTCCTTTGTCGATTTGATCAAACCCAGCACCGTTGAAGCAATTCAATCTGCAAAGGAGTTAGGCGTGCGGGTGATTGTAATTACTGGGGATAGTAAGGAGGTCTCCGGTGCCGTGGCGTATGAAATTGGCTTGGTGGATTCACCGGAAAAGGTGATTTCCGGCTCTGAATGGCAGGCGATGCCTAGTGAATTGAGGGATAAGGCATTGGAAGAGTTTAATGTCTTTTACCGGGTGTCACCGGAACAGAAGTACTTGCTGGTCTCTGCGCTGCACGAGAGGAAGATGGTAGGATTCCTCGGCGAAGGCATTAATGATGCACCTGCATTAAAGACCGCAGGGGTATCCATGGTGGTGGATAGCGCTGCTGATATTGCCCGTGAGGCTGCAGATATTATCCTGACCCAACCGGGTTTGCAGGTGATTGTGGAGGGTATTCGTGAAGGGCGCAAGGTGTTTGCCAACACCATTAAATATATCAAGGCCACGCTCATCTCTAATTTCGGCAATTTTTTTGCAATTGCAGTCGCTTCTTTCCTGATTGACTTTTTGCCCATGTTGCCTCTACAAATCCTTTTGGTGAATTTATTATCCGATACGCCCATGATCTCCATCTCCTCTGACACAGCAGACCCCGATGAACTTTTAAACCCGAATCAATATGAGGTAAGAGAAATTACTTTAATGGCAATCATTTTGGGAATTGTCAGCACCGTATTTGATTTTCTCTTCTTTGGACTTTTTTACCGCATTTCCCCTGCCGTCCTGCAAACCAACTGGTTTATCGGCAGTATTCTAACCGAATTGACATTGATATTCTCAATACGCACCCGAAAAAGATTTTATCGCTCTACTGTGCCGTCCACTTCTCTTATTGTATTAAGTCTGCTGGCGTTTGCCTTGACGCTGATTATCCCCCTGACGGGGTTTGGGGAAAGCATTTTCCATTTCATTCGTCCGACAAACAGCCATCTCGCCCTAATCCTCGTGTTAGTGGTCACTTATTTTGTGGTGTCAGAAATTGTCAAAAATCAGTTTTATAGGCACATCGGTTCGAATAATAGAAATGTCTCTTAGATAAGACTCATCCCCACCGAGTATTCAACCACTACTGCATATCATATTTCCAAATAATTTCGTGCCTGGCTTTATCTCTGTTCACGTAGTAAGTTAACAGATATAATGATTTTTCTGATAAGGAGAAAGAAATAAATGAAAAATTCACAAACGGTAAGTCGCATCCTGGCAGTCGTGTTAATTGTGCTTGTTTTGGCTGCCTGTTCACCCAAAGAGTTAACCGCACAGGAAATTGTGCAAAAAATGGCTGACAACAGCAAAAACCTGAAAACGGGTCATATGGAAATGACGCTCACGTTAAGTGCGCTTGGGCAATCCCTCTCAGGAAGCTCGTCTGGTGTATTTGAAAATCCAGATAAATCCCATATCTCTATGGACCTACTCGGCTCACATGTAGAAGTATTGGTCCTCTCGCCTACTGAAATTTATCAGCGCGCCAGTTCGACCGATACTTGGCAGAAGGCGCCTGAAAATGCCACCGGTCAATTTGGCGGAATCACAGATATCAGTCGCAACCCAGAAAAGCTCTTGCCCTTATATCAGAACCTGCAACTCTTGGGCAAGGAAACCGTCGATGGAACCGAGTGTTATCATCTCAGCTTCGAACTCGATCTGCTCAAGGTCATGGAAACGATGGGGGTTAATATGGAATCCATGGCGGGAGCCAGTTATAAGGAGCTCGGAAAGGTTGAGAACTGGGTTGGTACAAAGGACTTTTTTGTTCGTAAGGTCAGTCAGAAATTCACATTGGTAGCCGAGGGTCAGGAAGTAGATGTGGAATCGGTGACAACCATTTCACAAATTAATCAGCCGGTAGAAATCCCAACACCCTAAATATTTTAAAAATCCCTGTACTCGCTATTCCAGGTTTACAGCGCCACAGAAGGTTGTGACGCTGTTCTGTTTTCTCAACGTGTATAATATGCCGCATGTCCTTAACTCCTCAGCAGGTTGACCATATTGCCGAATTAGCCCGGCTCTCTTTAACCCCACAGGAAAAAGAGCAGTTCCGAGAACAGCTTTCCTCGATTCTGGATTATTTTGCCCAATTGCAACAGGTGGATACATCCTCGATTGCACCAACCTCCAGTGTTCTTCCACCGCGCAGTCGCTTGCGTGAGGATGTTCCTCGTGAAGGCCTCTCTCATCAACAGGCAATGAGCAATGCCCCGCAGGTGGAAAAGGGCCAGTACCGTGTTCCCCCGATTTTCGAGCCGTAGAGATGACCACTTTGCATCAATTGGGCGTCGCGGAAGCCACTCAGGCGTTGCATTCCGGTCAAATTTCCAGTGTTGAACTCACCCAGGCCTGTCTGCAAAGGATTGAGCAGTGCGAATCTGAGCTGCATACCTTCATCACCCTCATTCCCGAGAGAGCGCTGGAACTGGCTGAGGCTGCTGATAAAAAATTGATACACTTGCGGAGAAGTGGCGATTCCGTTCCACCCTTGCTTGGATTACCGATTGCGATCAAAGATGTCCTCTGTCTGGCAGGGGTGCGCTGCACCTGCGGTTCAAAGATTCTCGAAAACTTTATTCCTCCCTTCAATGCCACGGCGGTGCAAAAGCTGCTAGATGCCGGGGTGGTCCCGCTGGGAAAGACAAACACAGATGAATTCGCCATGGGTTCCTCCACTGAGAACTCTGCGTATGGACCAACCCATAACCCGTGGGATACGTCCCGCGTCCCCGGTGGTTCGAGCGGGGGCAGTGCTGCCGCAGTGGCTGCCAGCATGACGCCATGCGCATTGGGCAGCGACACAGGTGGTTCTGTACGTCAGCCTGCATCCTTTTGCGGGGTGACTGGTTTAAAACCCACTTATGGGCGTGTCTCTCGTTATGGTCTGGTGGCGTATGGTTCTTCACTAGATTGTGTCGGCTGTCTTGCCCGTTCGGCTCAGGATGTGGAAATCCTCTTCCATCTCATGGCTGGTTATGATGAGTTGGATGCCACTACACTGGAAGAACCAATCCCTCAAGCGGTCTGTGTAGATGATGTAAGCTTAAAAGGATTGAAGTTGGGTATTCCCAGGGAATATTTTGTTAGTGGCGTACAGCCAAGTGTGGAGCAGGCGGTGCGTAGGGCAATTACAGAACTGGGCAATCTGGGTGCTGAGGTGTGTGAGATTAACCTGCCGCACACTCACTACGCCCTGCCGGTGTATTACATCATCTCACCTTCAGAAGCCAGTGCTAACTTAGCACGTTACGATGGTATTCGCTATGGCCCGCGGGAAGCGAATAAATCATTACGTGAACTCTACTTTGAAACCCGTGGGAAAAGGTTTGGTGCTGAGGTAAAACGCCGCATCATGCTGGGCACCTATGCGCTTTCTGCCGGATATTATGATGCCTATTATGGTCAGGCGCAGAAGGTGCGTACATTGATCAAGCGTGATTTTGATAAAGCGTTTGAGAAGGTGGACGCCATTGCCGCCCCGGTGGCACCAACCACTGCCTTTAAATTAGACGAGCACTGTGATGACCCTTTGGCTATGTATCTGGAAGATGTCTTTACCCTGCCCGCTAATCTGGCTGGCGTGCCTGGGTTGGCATTCCCTGTTGGGCTTGATGAACAACAGCTACCGATTGGCATGCAACTCATGGCGGCACCTTTCAGGGAGGATGTAGTATTAAAGATGGCTCATGCCTACCAGCAGGTCAGTCAATGGCATATTCTTAAACCACCTCTTGGTGAGGAAGGAAATAAGAGATGAAAAGAACTTTACTCATTGTTTTTCTCATCATATGTATTAGCCAAGCTGGATGCATGCGTCAATCGGCTGCCTCATTTAACTTGTCCTCTGCACAGGATACGCTAGTCTCTTTTTTCTCTCTGCTGGCTTACCGTGCTTATGCGCAAGCTGCCAGTCTATATGGAGGAGATTATCAGTTTTTGTTGAGCCTGAACCCTGACCTGACTACCGATGATGTGGGATTGATTTGGCAACGTGCTTGTGAGGTGAATGGTTTCCAGTGTCTGGAAATCAGGCAGGTGCTGAGCGCTGAGACAGTCGGTGAGGATGAATATCATTTTATGGTGCAATTCATAAAAAAGGACGGTTCACTCTTTGAGTTGAATCTTGCTAAGCAAGGAACTACCACTCAGATTTCACCCCAATCTGAATTTGAATATATCGTCAAGCGTGATAAAGGACGCTTTACCGTACGGACTTTGCCCGTGTATGTGCCTTAAAACCATGTCAGGAGATTAACATGGCTGTGAGAAAACCAAATAATGTTCAAGAATTACTTCACTGGAAATGGTCTGACCTGAAACCAATGTATCAGGAGTTGCAGGCTGTATCATTATCCGCATCGAATGTGCGTGGATGGTTATCCGATTGGTCATCTGTTAAAGAACTTGCGGAAGAAATGTACGATCGTTTGTATGTGGCAACCACTGTTAATACAGAAGATAAAGTAGCGGAAAATCTCTTCCATTCTTATATCGAAGAGATCTACCCTAATCTCATGGAAGCAGAGCAGAAACTCAAAGAGAAATTATTATCCAGCCGGTTAGAGCCAGAAGGTTTTGAGATGCCGCTACGCCGCATGCGGGCAGAAGCGGAGATATATCGCAGTGATAATTTGCCCCTGCTGGTTGATGAAGAAAAGGTAAACAATGAGCATGATAAGGTCATGGGAGCTCAGACTGTCACCTGGAATGGGGAGGAGAAAACCGTCCGTCAAATGGAACCGCTGCTGCGTGAACCGGATAGGAAGTTGCGCGCCGATGCCTGGCAGGTCTTATCTACCCGTCAGCTGCAAGACCGTGAGATAATCAATGCACAATGGCAGAGGTATATCGACCTGCGTGTTAGTCTTGCACACAATGCTGACCAGGCGGATTACCGCGCATATCGCTGGCAACAGATGGCACGCTTTGACTATTCACCAGCGGATTGTAAAAGCTTTCATCGTGCCATCGAGGAGGTTGTGGTGCCTACAGTTAACCAACTGGCTCAGAGGCGCTGCGATCGCCTGGGCATCAAGACCCTGCGTTACTACGACCTCTTTGTAGACCCTTCTGGTTTACCTAAGTTAAAACCATTCACCAATGTGCAGGAACTAATTAATACCTGTACATCAATCTTTAATAAACTACATCCGCGACTGGGAGGGTATTTTGACCTGATGAACCAGGAAGGGCTGCTCGATCTGGAAAACCGTAAACACAAGGCGTCTGGCGGATATTGCACTTCCTTTGCTTGGTCTAAGCGCCCCTTTATTTTTAGTAATGCGGTGGGTATTCATGAGGATGTGCAAACCGTTTTGCATGAAGGAGGTCATTGTTTTAATGATTTTGAGTCTTATGCCCTGCCTTACATTCAACAGCGTCACCCACCGATGGAATTTGCAGAAGTGGCTTCCATGGGTATGGAATATCTGTGTATTGCTTTTCTTGCCAGAGAGGAGGGTGGTTTTTACTCCAGGCAGGATGCCAACCGAGCCGAGCTTGAATTTCACGAGGAAAGCCTGCGCTTCTGGCCCTACATGGCTCTGGTAGATGCCTTCCAGCACTGGGTGTATGAACATCCACAACTGGCTCGTGATCCAGCTAATTGTGATGCCTGTTGGGAGCAACTGGAACAACGCTTCCGCCCACATATAGATTGGAGCGGGGAAGAGGAAGTGATGCGTACTGGTTGGCTGCGAAAGGACCATATTCATCAGGCACCGTTCTATTATATAGAATATGGTCTGGCGCAGCTGGGTGCAGCACAGATTTGGCTCAATTTCCAAAAGGACCGCACTGCCGCAGTGCAATCCTACCTGAAAGCCTTGGCATTGGGCGGGTCCGTACCGCTGCCGGATCTCTACCGTATTGCGGGTGCTAAATTAGCATTTAATGGGGGCACCTTGAGGCAGGTGGTGCAGGCCATAGCGACGAGGATTCAGGAACTCGAAGATTCACTGTAGGGTTTGTTAAAACCAGATAGTGATCTTGCTTTCATAAAATCTCTAGTTTTGCAACGGATGCTGATAAGCGCTTGATGCCTTCATTTTCGAAAATTACTGAGAGTACCTCGTCTTCGTTATCCAAGCGAGTTTCAATGACCATGCCTTCCCCCCACTGAGGGTGGCGCACCCGCATACCGGGTTTATAGTGTGGGATAGGTTTGTTACCATTCGTTGACGGACCTTGCTTTGCTACCGATTCCCAGCGCATTTCACTGCCCGGTTTAGAACGGCTGTGCAACACCATACCCTGGCGCACCAGTAAATTCTCGGGGATATCCTCTAAAAAACGTGATGGATAGGTGCTGCTGAACGAACCGAAGGTGCTGCGTTGTTCGGCGCGCACCAGGTATAGTCGGTCTTTGGCGCGTGTGATGCCCACGTAAAACAGGCGACGTTCCTCTGCCATTTCTTCGGGGTCATCCATTGAGCGCGAATGAGGTAACCAGCCGTCATCCAATCCAACGATGAAAACTACTGGGAACTCTAGCCCTTTGGCAGCGTGTAATGTGAGCAGCGTGGGTGCATTGAGCGTCTCAGGCAGGGTGTCCTGGTCCGAGACTAGGGCGACGGTCTCTAAAAAGGTGGTTAACCCGGAATCAAGGAACTCATACGCTAGGCGTCGCAGTTCCAGCACATTCTCCCATCGGTTCAAGCCGATTTCCCCGGCTGTCTCGATATATTCATGGTAATCAGTGTCCTGCACGATCAGGTCGAATAATTCAGGCAGGGGTGCATTTTCGGCGAGTTTGCGCCAGCGTACCAGCATCCGCCCGAAATCTGCCAGCATGAATCCCCCTCGATTTGAAAATTCCTGCCACAGAGCTGATTCTTGACCTTTTTCTCCCAGCTCAAGCAGGATGTTTCCAGGAGAAATTCCCTTCTGTTGGCTCACCAGCTGCAAGGCAATCAGTGTTTTATCCCCAATCCCGCGCGGTGGTACGTTGATTACCCGCATCAGGCTTAACTCATCCTCCGGGTTGTGCACCAGTCGTAAAAAGGAAATAATATCTTTTACCTCTCGCCGGCCGTAAAAACGCTGTGCTCCAACCAACCGGTAGGGGATTTGGGCACGTAAAAATGCCTCCTCTAGCAAGCGGGATTGCGCATTGGTCCGGTACATGATCGCAAAATCCCCTCCCTGATGCTCGCCGGTTGACATTTGTCGCTGGATAGTGTCTACAACGAATGCTGCTTCGTCATAATCATCCACTGCCTGGTAGAGAGTAATTGCCTGGCCTGTGCCGCGTTGGGTGAATAGGGCTTTCGGTGTGCGCACCGGATTTTGATCAATCACACCTCGGGCGGCATCCAGCACATTTTGGGTAGAACGATAATTCTGCTCCAACAGCACCTTGTGCGCTTCAGGGAAATCCTCTTCAAAGCGCTGGATATTTCGATAATCTGCCCCACGCCAGCGATAAATCGACTGGTCTTCATCTCCGACCGCAAACAGGTTGTGATGAAAAGCAGAGAATTGTTTGAGCAGTATGTACTGTGCCAGGTTGGTATCCTGAAATTCGTCTACCAATACATGTTCAAAACGAGAAGCATATTTCCGGTGAATATCCGCATGTTCCTCAAACAGGCGCACGGTGAGAAAGAGCAGATCATCAAAATCTACCGAATTGGTACTCTCTAACAGATTTTGATAGCGCACATATACTTTTTTTACCACCTCATCGCGATATTCTTTTGCTGTGTAGGATTTTGCAGTCAGCAGGTTGTTCTTGGCACGTGAAATAGCGTCATGGATGCTATAAGGATTGTTCAGCTTTTCATCCATGCCCAGCTCCTTGATGACGCGTTTCACCAGTGCTTCTTGGTCATCCGCATCCATGATGATGAAATTGGCGTTGACTGGTAAAAAGTCCGCCTCCCGTCGCAAAATGCGGGCACAGATGGCGTGAAATGTGCCCAGCCATAAACCTTCCAGTTCAGCATGTATTAATTTCTTCACCCTTGCGATCATCTCGCGAGCAGCCTTATTGGTGAAAGTGACAGCCAGGATTTGATATGGATTGACATGCTTCTCGTAGATCAGATAAGCCATGCGCTGGGTTAGCACGCGCGTTTTGCCACTTCCTGGTCCGGCCAGCACCAGGATCTGCTTGGCATCAGAGGTTACCGCTTCTTTTTGTTGAGAATTTAAATGTTTGAGGATATCCACGATTACATAATTAATTATTGCAAGCCCAGGCAATGCTGCGGTTGATTAATCCTACCATCGAACTCGCTGGATGGTGTTAAAAAATTATTGTTGGCTGTAAAGTTCAGCGATCTTGATTATCACCTGCACTGCCTTTTCCATAGAAGACACAGGGATATATTCGTAGGGTCCATGAAAGTTATGCCCACCGGCAAAAAGGTTCGGGGTGGGCAGGCCCATATAAGCCAGACGTGCCCCGTCCGTGCCACCGCGGATGGGTTTAATGATTGGCTCAATACCCAGTGTGCGCATGGCCTGCTGGGCGGTCTCTACAATGTGGAAATGCTTCTCAATCACATCACGCATGTTGAAATACCGGTCCTCTAAGACTGCGGTTACCGTCCCAGCTCCATATTTATGATTGATAAAGTCCACACATTGCTGAATCATTGTTTTTCGGGCTTCGTATTTCTCTCGGTCATGGTCTCGTAAATGAAACTCCACAGTGGTTTCGGATACTTTGCCATTAATCTTATATAAATGATAAAAGCCTTCTCGGTCCGTTGTGTATTCCGGGCGTTCGCCTGCTGGTAAAAGACTAATAAATTCCTGTGCCACATGCATGGAATTAACCATCACCCCTTTGGCATCCCCAGGGTGCACACTCTTGCCATGGAAAGTGAGCATGGTTCGATTGGCATTGAAATTTTCATACTCCATCTCACCTACCCCGCCCCCATCCAGTGTATAAGCAAACTCAGCGCCGAACGCTTTCACATCGAATACCGGGATGCCCATGCCGGTTTCTTCATCCGGTGTGAAGGCAACCTTGATTGTCCCGTGCCGGATTTCTGGATGTTCTTTCAGTACTTCCAATGCTGCCATAATCTCTGCCACACCTGCTTTATCATCTGCACCTAGCAGTGTGGTTCCGTCCGTGGTGATAAGGGTTTGACCCACATAGTTGAGCAGTTCAGGGAATTCCTTGGGAGAGAGTACGATGTCATTTTCTTTGTTCAGGATGATATCTTTCCCATCATACTTTTCAACGATTTGAGGTTTCACATCCTTTCCGCTGAAATCCGGGCTGGTATCCATATGAGCTAGAAAGCCAATCACGGGTCTATCTCTCTTTTGATTCGCAGGCAGTGTGGCAATCACGAAGCATTTGTCTGTGATATGGGCATCTGCTAATCCTAGCGACTGAAGCTCTTCCACTAACATATGTGCCAAGTCCCACTGACCTTCAGTGGTGGGCACGCGGTCTTCCACTGTTTCATCGGATTGGGTATTGATTTTCACATATCGCAAAAAGCGCTCAACAACAGATGACATAATTTGCATCTCCTATACTTGGTTGATATAAATTCCAGCGCAACCAGAATTGATTGAATTATATGTTAAATCATTACCTGATGGAAAAACATTTGCCATGTGCGGTTGTCTGCGCTACAATCACAGGCATGGCTTGGAATCTTATCGGACACTCTTGGGCAGAAAATATGCTGCAGCGGCATGTGAATAACCGGGCACTACGCCATGCCTATCTGTTTACCGGTCCAAAGGGAGTGGGTCGACGCACTTTAGCGCTTGCCTTCGCCAAGGCGATTAACTGTCTGGACCCGGCTCCGGATGGTACGCCCTGCGGTGAATGTCGCGCCTGCCAGCAGATTGGGCGTATGCAGTATCCGGACCTGAGTATTGTACAGGTGGAAGAAACACACGATGTCATTCTCGTAGATCAATTGCGTGAGTTGCAGCACACACTTTCGCTGGCAACCTATGAGGCCAAGTATCGCATTGCCCTGCTCCTCAACTTCGAGCAGGCTAATGATAATGCCCAGAATGCTTTGCTAAAAACGCTGGAAGAACCGAATGAACGGGTGATTCTCTTGCTCACGGCTCATCTGGCTGAGAACCTGCTGCCCACCATCGCCTCTCGTTGTGAGATTCTGCAGTTACGCCCCGCCCCTTTGCAAGAACTCATCCAGGCATTGATGCAGTCCGAAAACCTAGGGCAGGATAAGGCGAAATTGATTGCTCACATTGCCGGAGGGCGGGTGGGTTATGCGTTCCGACTTTGTCGCGAACCTGAACTGCTCGATAAGCGTGCTTCCTGGTTAGAGGATTTACTACATCTGCTAGGTGCTTCTCGCAGAGAGCGACTTGCATACGCAGAAGCAAAAGCCCCACGCGGGGATGAACGAGCCGAAATCCGCGAGGTGTTACGGGTGACATATGATTTCTGGTGCTCTTTCTGGCGTGATGTCCTCCTGGTGGGTAGTGGCGCAGATGTGCCGATTTCAAATCTGGATTATGAAGGGGTAATTCAGCAGTTGGCACAGCAAATCACTCCTGGGAACTCGAGTGTTCTCATTCGCAGGCTGGAACATGCTTCACAGCGTTTGGGAAATGCCAACCTGCGCCTACTCACCGAAGCCCTCCTACTCGAGTGGCCTCATGTGAAGGTGACTTAATTTACCAGATCCCCGCTATCAAACGGTAACGGAACTTTTGTACATATTCCTAATAACCTGGTAATTCCTGTTTGAGGGTGTTATCTTCCAGATAATTGCGCAAGATAAAAAGCGCCATGAATAGAAAAGTAGGGATGGTTGACCAGGAGAATCTTAGTAGCAGAGCGGTTGCCGCCTGCGAAAGAACAGAGCCTACATATCCAGGGTGACGTACAAACCGGTAAGGACCCTGTGTGCATACGCGGTGATGGCGCTCGGGTTGGATGCGTACACCTTCAGCGAAGAAAGAATTGGACCGCATCGCCCACAGAAAAAACGCATACCCGATTATTATCAATCCTGTATCTATTAAGTGGATGCTCAGTGGAAAAGTGGACCAACCAAAACGTTCGTCGATTCCAGAAATTAACCAGACTGCCACCATATTAAAAGTAGATACACTCGTGATGATACGGTTCCATTTTTTTTACCCTTCGCATGTAAGCCTTTAGTCCGTTCCAGAAATGCTTCAGGATGAGGGGGGATTAAAAGGAGAAGTGGTGCAGCCAGTGCGCTTCCCAAGATCAACAATAATATCCAGCCCCACAGCCAATCCAACCGTCCAGCAGAAAGGAAGACCACAGCCGCAAAGGTTACCCACCCCCCGAAGGATTGAATCCCCCATTTTATAAGTTCTTTTCGGTAAAAGGAGAAGGATTTCATTTTTGTTTCTTTCATTTCTTTGTCAACGTTGTAATTGTATGCGACGCAGGCCGGGGTCAATCGGTAGACCTATTCCTGGATTGCTTCTCGCAAGCGGCGGGCGAGCTTCATGAAAGGTGGGCTGTAGCGTAACTCCTCGGTTCGTGGGCGCGGCAGGTCTACCTGTAAGTCCAGACAGATCCTGCCTGGTCTTGGGGTCAGCACCAACACACGGTCAGCCAATAGAATTGCTTCCGAGATGGAATGTGTTACCATGATGACTGTTTTGCGGTGCTCCTGCCAGATACGCATGAGCTCTGCTCCCATGCGCTCGCGGGTTAAGGCATCTAATGAGCCAAAAGGTTCATCTAGCAGCATGAGTTTGGGATTGTGAATAAGAGCCCTTGCGATAGCTACCCGTTGTGCCATACCTCCTGAAAGTGCAGCAGGCCAAACATGGGCAAACTCTCGCAATCCAACCAGGCTGAGCAGAGCATCTCTCTGACGGGTTATTTTTGCCTGGTTGACACCCATTAATTCCAATGGCAGGGAGACGTTGTCCGCCACAGTACGCCACGGCATCAAATTTGCCTGCTGAAACACCAGCCCGACACGTGGTTGCTTACCACCAGCAAAATGAATCTTGCCACTGGTCGGAGGTAATAACCCAGCAATTACGCGCAGCAAGGTGGTTTTACCGCAACCCGAAGGACCTAGCACGCAAACAAATTCCTGGGTGGAGAGGCTGAAACTGATCTCACGCAGGGCTTCGATGGGGGAATTTCTATCGTGATAAATAACGCCTAGTTCATGCAGATAAACTACGGGTTGTTTCTTTGAAATATTTCTCATTCTTTAAGGAAGAAACTCATTGGTGTATGCCTGTTTAAGGTCCAAAGGTTGTGTGATCAGTTTCATCTCTAATAATAACTCCTGCATGTGCTCCCAACCAGCAGGATCAGAATAACCCAACTTTTCACCTTTCCATAAGTTGATAGATTGAGCTAGCACCTCTCGTTGAACTTTTTCATCAGCGCTCGCCAAATTCTCTACGTACTTCATGCTGATGGTATAGGCCTCATCTGGATATTGCATGGTGTATTCAATGCCCTGCAGGGTGGCTTTGACCATGGCTTTAACCAATTCCGGCTTCTCCTGGATGGTCTTTTCATTAGTAATTAATCCGTTAGCCACCAAGGAGAGATAATCCGAGACTTTGAGCACGGTAATCTCATACCCTTCAGCTTGTAATTTAATGGGCTCGTTACTGATGTAGATAACCGCTGCATCTACCAACCCATCGACTAGGGATTCCACCTGAGTGAAACCGATGGATTCAAGGGTGAGATCTTTCTCCTCTAGGTTGCCTGCATTTAACAGGGCTCGAAAACCGATGTAACTGGCGCCATATAACCCGGGAATGCCCACACGCTTGCCACGCAAGTCTTGTGGTGAATGGATGGACTGCTCTGCCTTGCATGCCACACCCACCGGAAATTGTTGATACCAGGCCATCACATATACCACAGGCAAGCCCTGTGCTCTCCCAAGCAGTACCTGCTCACCGGAAACCACCGCAAATTGAAGCTCCCCGGCACCTACCAGGGCAACGCTATCGGTCTCCATGTTGTAATCCATACTCACCTCAATACCCGCATCACGATAAAAACCCTTATCAATAGCCACATACAGGGGGGCAAATTGGATGTTGGGTATATAACCAACAGGTAAACGTATGGCTGTTAATGGACCTTCTGAAACAGGTTTCGGCGTGCATCCCATCAAGAGCACAGTCATGAGACTAAAAAGTAAGACATATTTCATGATTCACCTCCTAAAAAATAATATCAACTATTGTGTTTGCCATCTTGGTATTAGTTGAACTATGATTCATCTTCTATCTGCCAGCGTAGATATTTTTTCTCTAGCCAGACCACCAACCCGTATAAAGATAAAGCCATGGCAACTAGGGTAAAGACTGCTACAAACACCAAGGCAGTGTCATATTGGCCTCGTCCAACGTTGATTAGAAATCCTAAGCCGCGATCAGCACCAACCAGTTCGCCAACCACGGCGCCAATTACCGAGAGCGTGGCACCAATGCGCAGACCTCCCAACAACACCGGCAATGCAGCAGGGAATTCAAGATAACGCAGTGTCTGCATTTTGCTGGCATTCAGCGAACACATCAGGTCATGCAGGTTTTCAGGCACTGAGCGAATTCCCACCATAGTGTTAATCAATACCGGAAAAAATACAATTAAAGCACAGATGAGAACTTTGGAGAAAATCCCCGGACCAAACCAGATGACCAACAGTGGGGCAATGGCAGCAATGGGTACGGCTTGGCTGGCAACCAGAAATGGAGCCAGAACTCGTTCCAAGCCTCTTGACTTGGCCAGCAGATAACCCAGCACAGAAGCGACTGAACTGCCGGCTAGCAAACCCACGCTAACTTCCATCAACGTTGTGGAAAAATTTCGCCAGAGTGTGCCATCAGCCACTGCGGTGATGAATCGGTTTGCCACCCTAACGGGTGGTGGCAGGATAAACGCGGGTAACTGCAGCAGCCACACACAGGTTTGCCAAATTATCAACCCGATCAGGAATGCCAGCAGAAAGCCCCATCCGCGCACGCGTTTTATTTGTTTGAGTACATTAGGTGCTTCCATTTTGTAATTAATAAAAAAACCCAGAGCATATCTGCTCCGGGGCATTTGAATCGGGTAAAACCTTCTTCCGTCCGGACTGTACCGTCGACCCCGTAATTGCAACGGGTCTGCGCATTGCAGCGCTCGTGGGTTATCACCACCGATCGGGAATTGAGGTTTACACCTCTCACCCTGCCCCGAAGGATTTAATATATTTTACCTTAATTTAATTTTAATGTTTGTCAACAGTATAATCAAGGTACGATTCATGAATACTTCACCTAAGTTCAGCGCGACTCACGCCAGTTGGTTGGACTTACTGCCATTACACCAATTGGAACACACCTGCTTTCAGGCAGATGCCTGGCCATTGATTGAGTTATTGGCTGTGCTTACCTTCCCCGGCGTGGTGCGTCTAAAGGTAGTTGTTGACCAGCGTATGGTGGGTTTCATTGCTGCTGATAAGACTTTAAAACATGGAGAGGCGTGGGTTCTAACGCTGGGTGTGTTACCGGATTATCGCCGTCTGGGAATTGGTTCATTATTGTTAAACGAGTGTGAAAAGAGGATAGATCAAAATGCTTCAATTAAGTTAAGTGTGCGTGCTTCTAACCTGCCTGCAATTCATCTTTATCAGCGGCATGGTTACCGGCAGGTGGACGTATGGAAGAATTATTACCGCGATGGGGAGGATGGTCTGGTGTTCGAAAAAATCAGGTGAAAATAAACACAGAGAATCGTTTTCAATTTATGATGAAATAAAAGGAAGTTCTATTTTCTAGGTGGAGTGCCATACTGTTGTCTTTGATTGTGTTTGCGTTTATCCCCATACATGTGGCTATCAGCCAGTTCTAGGGCGCTTTCTATCCGATGGCCTTTGAGGGCAGTGGCAACGCCTATGGATAGTTGAATGGGGAAATTGGAGCGCAGCTGATTAACCTCGATTAGCTGATTTCGCAGGCGGTTCACGATCTGTTTAGCCAATGTATTATTGGTACTGGGTAAGAGCACTGTAAATTCATCACCGCCTATTCTAGCGATAATGTCATCACTTCTCAAAGTGGTGGTTAAAATGCTTGCTACCTCTTTGAGCAGTTGGTCTCCCTCGTGGTGACCATGGGTATCGTTGATCTGCTTTAGATTATCCACATCGATATAAATGATGCTGACGGGATACTGGCGGCCTTGGTTCAGTCGCTTCATTTCGGTCTCGAAGAACAGGTGGTTATATAAACCGGTCAGGTTATCAGTTGTACTTAATCGCGCGAGCTGGTTCTCAATCTCGCGGCGTTCGGCAATAGTGGCAGTGAGATAAAGCGAGGTGATGTACATTGTAACGGTGATGCCCAGATACAGCAGCCTTTGCATCTGCGTAAATTGACTAAACGGCCCGCGCTGCAGGGTGACTCCCCAGATGGATATTGCCAGCACAATAGAGAACAATAGGGTGATGGAATGTGAGGTCAGGCGTAATACCGATAAGACCATTAGGGGGAAAACTAGGAAGGATAAGAGAATGGCAGTCTGAGAGTGCAGTTGAGGATGAAAAATAATCCATTCCAGGAGAAGGATGAGAACCACTGCGATGATTCGCTCAATCACTCGGCTGATCTTTAAATTGGAAATACGGCTTCCTAACCAGACAAGCAGCAGGGGGGTGAAAGCCAGCACCCCGAGTACATCTCCCACCCACCAGCTGAACCACAAATTCATTGCCTCGCCTAAAGCAAATTCATTGCCTATAAGCATTCCCGCTACTGAGATGATGGATGATATCAGCGGATTCAGTACAACCCCGATAAGGACGATGGTTAACACTGCTTTGGAGGTGGAGAGGGAGAAGGATTGCCCATTATTGCGGCGGATGAGAGTGGCAGATACCCAAGCAGCCAGGGAGTAGCCAATGGTGATGGCAACGACCTGGGTCAGGGGAGTGCCGGTGAAGAATGCGGTGGCAAAGGCCCCTAAAATAACACCGGGTAATTCCTGGATTCCTAAAAGCAGCAGCGCCCCCAATGCCACAGCACTGGGCGGCCAGATGAGGGGAAAGCCATTATCAAAAAACGGAAAGAGATAACCCAACTGACCGGCTAGGTAATAGATAAATGCAGTGATAAACACCTTGCCTAGGCAGGCAAGAATAAATACAAGATCAATGTTTTTTCGGTTCGCGTGAGTATCCCTTTGCGTGACCGACTCGTTGGCTGCGATTTAAACTGCCCTCCAACAAATATTATACTTATTCGGGGGAAAATTTCAAGCTCTTATTTTGGGTTTTGTTAAGTCTTATAGTAAAGCTTGAATGTCGATTGTATATCAATTTCTCATCATAATGAGAATGGTCTTAAAAATGATTTTTCTTTCCACTTCAGTTATTCTTTTAATCTCTTGTAATGCAGTGTATATATTTCCTCCTGCTTGATTCGTTGCAGGTTCTGCTCAATTAGATCAAAATCTAATTCCTGGCGGAAAGTGCGACCGTTTAACTCAGGGCAGGCTATTTGTAACAGACGCATGGTCACCTTGGCACATCGGTCGGGAGTTACTTCCTTCTTGCTGCCGATAAGACTCATAGAGTTCTTGAACCACTCCTGCTTATAGGGAGTATCCAGGGCATGTTTGATCATATCGGTTTGCACAAAGCCGGGATTCATGCAGAAGACTAGGACTGCCGAACCAATGCGTTCCAGTTCGCCCGCCAGGGATTGTGTGAAGCGCATGATGGCTGCCTTGTAGCACCCATAGGCAGATGCGCCAATATTTGCCCCACCGCTGCCCCCACCGCCTTACATATTAATAATAATGCCACTGTTTCTCTGGACCATATGAGGTAGCACAGCATGGCAGCACAACATAGTGCCCAATAGGTTCACCCGCACATCCTCCCACCAGTCCTCAGGGTTGACCTCCCAGGTGGCGCCGATGGCTTTTAGTCGGGCGGCATTATTGAATAGCAGGTCTATCTGGTCGTAATGCTTCAATGTCTCTGAAACCATGTGTTTGACCTGCTCTCGATTGGTAATATCCGCTGGAACAGCCAGGTCAATGCCGCCCTCATTCTTAATTAATGAAACTGTTTCTTTTAATTCCTGCACTCGCCTTGCGGCACAGACCACCCTGGCTCCGTGGCGGGCGAACTCGCGTGCCAGCTCCCGACCGATTCCACCACTGGCTCCAGTAACAATGGCAACTTTATGTTTTAAGTCCATGAATTGTCTCCATCTAAATTAATTTGAATGTTTACGGGAACGAAAAGGTAATTCTCACTGATTTTAATGGAAAATGTTACAAGAGGATCCAATATAAACCAGAAGGGAAAAATCTTCACGGGAACTTTATGAAAATTACAATAGTTTGCAGATAAAATCTTTCAAATGTGGTATTCAATCCTGATTATTGTCATGCTCTATTATGATGATATGAAGTAACACTCGTGACTCGATTCACTACATATTCAATATGATTCGGGCATAAAATAAATGTGGATGTTATTCACTCTAGAGTATGATTCACCCTTTGACCTGGAAAAATGAAACCGACATTATCCAAACCTGCCGACACAAAATTCAGTGAAACACATTGGCAAGAGTTGCGCAAAAAAATACTGCCGCTGGCTGCACTACTGGTCATTCTGCTCTTGGCTGCCGTGCTGCGTCTTATCAATATCAACTCACTTGGCTACGTAAATCATTACTATGCTGCAGCAGTCAAGAGCATGCTGCAGTCCTGGCACAACTTCTTTTTTGTATCTGCCGAACCGGGCGGCTCGGTCAGCGTGGATAAACCCCCAGTGGGCTTGTGGCTGCAGGCCATCTCGGCGTACTTTCTTGGTGTGAATACTCTCGGCCTGCTCCTACCGCAGATCCTGGCTGGTCTTGCCTCGGTGGTGTTGGTCTATCATCTTGTTCAACGCACTTTTGGTAAACCCGCTGGTCTGATGGCTGCCCTGGCATTGGCAATTACGCCCGTGGTGGTCGCCACTGACCGCAACAACACCATGGATAGCACCATGATCTTCACCCTGCTGTTGGCTGCCTGGGCTTTTCTCAAAGCTGTTGAAACTGCTAAAATGCGCTATTTGTTGCTCGGGTCGCTGCTGATGGGCATTGCCTTCAATATCAAAATGCTGGCTGCCTACCTGCCTCTTCCCGCCTTTTTCGCCCTTTACTTCTTCGGTGCGCGCGAAAAATTTTGGAGAAAAATCGGTAAACTGCTGATCACTGGTCTCCTGTTGCTTACCATCTCCTTCTCGTGGGCTCTCATTGTTGACCTGACCCCCGAGGACCAGCGTCCCTATGTGGGCAGCAGCAGCGATAACAGCGAGTTCACCCTCATATTTGGCTACAACGGGCTCACCCGCTTGATCGGCATAGCGCGCAATCGTTTTCTGTCTACCCGCAGGATGAATCCCCCTCTGGGGCAACCGCAGCCTGGTATCAGACCAGCTGGTCCGCTGGTTCCTGGTGATCGTCCGCAGGGGGTTCCACCGCAGGGTAACTTGGGACAAATCCCGCCTGTTCGACCCGGTCCTGCACCCGGTAATCTCCCTGCCAATCCCTCGCCTAGAGGAGGTGCTGGATTTAATATCGGTCAACCAGGGCTGCTGAGGTTATTCTCTGCCCCATTAAGCAAGGAAGCCAGCTGGTTATTGCCGCTCGGTTTGGTTAGCATGCTGTTGTTACTGGTTGGCTCGCGACTTCGTTTGCCTGTTGCCACAAAACATCAGGCTTTGATTTTATGGGGCGGCTGGTTGGTCACCAGTGCAGTGTTCTTCAGCGTTGCTTCCTTCTTCCATGAGTATTACCTTTCACTTCTGGGGGCACCGCTGGCTGCTCTGGTCGGTATCGGGCTGATGGAGTTATGGGGTCTGCGTAGCCAGCACCCGCTCTTAGCCAGCATTTTGATGATTGTGGCTGTGGGTTGCACGCTTGGATTTCAGTTCCTGGTTGCAGCATCTTTCATCAACACGATTCATTGGTTGCCTCTCACAGTTGGCGCCTTTTTGATTGGTGCGGTGCTGATATTGGTGACAATGAATAAGGAAGCCTCTCAAATCTTTGGCATAGCTGGTCTGGTTCTGCTCATCATTTCACTGTTCATCACACCTGCTATCTGGTCCTGGTACACTGCGCTGAGTGCCGGCAGCAACCTTTCCCTACCGGCTGCCTATTCTGGGCAAATTTCCAACCCGGCAAATCAGGGTGATGTGCATGTCAATCAACGCTTGTTGAATTTCCTGATGCAAAACACACAGGGCATTAAATACCTGATGGCGGTGCCCTCCTCCATGCAAGGCGCTGATTATGTGCTTGCCACTGGTCGCCCCGTGCTGTATATGGGTGGTTTCAATGGCAACGATGATGTGGTGGATACTAATGACCTTGTCGCCATGGTGCAGGCTGGTGAACTGCGCTATATCTACTGGGGATCGCAGTGGGGAGCCGTGAAATTGGAGATTACCAATTGGTTGAATGCCTCCTGTAAGCCGGTCAGAGGTTTTGATTCAGTCGCTCGAAATTTTGGTGCCCCGGATGGGACCGCGACAGCCCCCCGGAATGCCCCTCCCGGTCAGGGGAATGAGATTCCCATCACCCTGTACGATTGTGCTCCGTAGGGAATTAAATTCGACCGTCGATCGATTATTTGTTCAGCTTATCAACCGCTTCGTCTGTCTGTGAGGCTCTGATTATTAACTGAACAACACATAATACCTTTGAAACTGCTTAACTGAAAAGTTCTGCAACATGAGGTACTTTTTATCATGGTACTCAATGATATAGGTGCCATGATAGGTAGTAATGTTAGCAATATTCACAAAGCGATACCTGCCGTATGCGCTGGCATCCCTTGTATCAGCATAAATGTCGTCATACACGACATTTTCTAGAAAGTCATGGGGGTCGATTCTCTGGCTGAAAAGCACATGAATGTAGGGTGCATGGATAGTTCTTGAAATAAAGATGAGCCCATCGCTGTTCTTGGTCGCAAAATCAATGGCTTCATGCAACCCCTCATTGAATGCCGGGTTGATCACATCGACATACTCGCTAAAATAGGTCCAGTTAAAGCCAACGAACCCGATTAAGAATAATGCGATGCTCGCCAGTGCCAGTACCCTTGAACGATTGAGCAGGGATCCGATTGCTTTTGACATCAGATAGATAATGGGCAGGTAGATAATGTTAATCCGGTTGATGCTGACCCGCATCACCAATCCTAGTGCTATCGCTGCCAGTATCCAGGTGAGGAAAATGAACCTCGGGTGGTATTTTTTGACTGCCAGTTGCTCCTTCAGCACCACCCACAGGCCAACTAGCATGAACGGCACGCCGAATAGATAAATCGTGCCGAATCCCGGAACGGCATTCATGATCAGCGTATCATCTTGCACTAATAATACTTTAACCATCCATAAGGCATTCTGTATGACCTCCTTCAGGATGTTTTCCCCTGAAAATAAGGATGAGACGACCATGTAGCGTGTGGGACCCAGGGTTCTGGGTATAGAGATCCAGCTGGTCTGAATAGGATTCAGTCGAAACGTATTGATAACTAGATACAAGATAGTTGGCAGGCTGATCACGACCAGTAGAAAAAATCCAGCCAGCAGGTACTTCACCATAATCCGGTTATTCTTGAGAAATACCCAGAGAGTTAGTAGGAAAAAAACCGGTAGAAAAAAATATGAGGTTGCATAGGCATATAAACTGAGTCCGTAGGTTGCCATAGCAAGTGGGAAAAAGAATGGAAATCTATCTGAGTAGACCAGGAAGCACGTGGCGATGAGGAATATCGCCGGGAACAGATTGCAGTCCAACCCCCAGCGTGAAATCATGATATGCCAGGGATTGATGGCTAATAAGAACATGGCGATTAGGGCAGTTTGTTTGTCTTCCACTTTCCTTACCAGTAGATAGAAGATCAGGAGGGATAGGATGCCAAAAATGAGATTCACCAGCCGGATGGAAACCTGATTTAATCCCAACAGGGCAATGAATGGAATGGAAAGGTAAGTGCTCAGTGCAGCATGCCCGCTGCCAAAACTGATCAACACTACCGGATTTTTATATCCATTCATGTCGATGCCGTAGTTCAGCATGGCAAAGGCATCATATCCGCTGGATGCTTCGTCAATATTCACACCATTTGGTACCCTGCCAAACTGGTACACGCGCGGAATGATTCCAATGAGTAGTATAAAAATGAAGAGAAATGCAGATACTTTATGATTCAACAGTTTTCTCGAATTATGGTTTGAAATATTATTAATTCACATTTAAAAAGGGTGAAAATGAAGACTTAGGGAAATGAATCATATCATATTCACATCGTATTGATCGATTTGTTCTCAATTGCAAAACAATTGACGTGGATTTTTTGTGAGAAATGGCCGTAGTGGTAATATTACAACCAGCACTAGTTATAAGATAAAATTAGTATTGGTTGTTACCTTGGATCTTGGTTAAACTTTAATTCTGTATATCAAAATTTCGAATCTAGAAACATAATTAGTAAGTACATGAATTATTGATCTGGCTGGGTTACCAGAGTGGTTGAGGTGCTAATTCAACAAGAAAGATACATGTCATTGATTTGGTCAGACTATGGGAAACGTACTTACCTCTCCTTTAATCGCCGTTATCGTCCTCGCTGCTGGTTTATGGTTGATGATCTTTTCCAGCAAAAAAGCAATTGATCATTCCATTATTGTGGCGAATGCTTTCAATATTCCGCCTTTGGTGATTGGCGTCGTCTTGGTTGCCTTTGGCACTGACCTACCTGAGATTGTTAATTCCATTGTTTCAAGTTATTTAGGACACGCCGATATTAATATTGGCGATTCTATGGGCTCTGTGCTCAGTCAATTGACCCTGGTTTTTGGAATCCTGCCATTTATTGGAGAGTTAATCCGATTAAAGAGAAGGGAAATTCTGGTCATTGGCAGCTGCTTGGTCCTCTCCTTAATCTTTCTTTATGTGATTTTTGAAAAAGGCACTTTTACCCGGCTGAATGCCCTGTTTATGATTCTCAGTTTGGGTTTATTCGCTACTATCGTCACCAGCAGTGTAGCGAAGGAGGACTTTGAGGTCCCCAAGAAAGATGTCTCGACTCAAAAATGGCTTCATCTCTTATATGCACTATTCGGTTTAGTTGGTGTGGGGCTGGGGTCATATTTTGTCGTTGAGTCCATCATCACCCTTGCCCAGGAAGTTCGTATCCCCGAATACTTCATCAGCTTCTTTATAGTGGGCATCGGCACATCACTCCCCGAGCTCATTGTGGATATCACTGCCATCCGCAAGAAACAATTTAATATCGCCATTGGGGATATTTTAGGCAGCTGCCTGGTAGATGCCACTCTTTCCATTGGTATTGGTCAGTTTCTTTTTCCTCAGCCCGTTTCTGCCAATCTCGCCAGTGAAACCATCTTATATATCATGATTGCTGCCGCACTGGTTACCGCTATTCTGGCCATCCGCAGAAAACTGGACCGCAAAATGGGCGCATTTCTCATTTTCTTATATCTGCTCTCCTATACTTTCCTTTTTTTATAAGTAATACCCATTGAAAATTATTGGGTAACCTCTAACTTTACTGATGAATCAAAGACTTTTTTTTGAACACCTAGCCCAGGAGTGGGATGATCGGCAGCCAGCTGACCGCCAGGAAATATTAGATCAACTTATCTCCCGTGTAAGTCATTTTGTTTATGACACAGGTTTGCTTTTGGAGGTGGGCACCGGCACTGGTGGATTAATTCCTGTGCTGAAAAAGCACTTCCCAAAATCGCTGATTATTTCTATTGATTTCGCCAATGCTATGTTAATGCGAGCACAAAGATACAATGGTCGTGTGGTGCAAGCGGATGTGCATCACCTGTCTTTTCCTGAACGGTATTTCTCCTCGGTGATTTGCCACAATAGCTTCCCTCATTTCAAAGATAAATTACAATCATTGAAGGAGATAAGGCGAGTACTTCTGCCGGAGAGTAATCTACTCCTGTTGCACGAATTAAGCCGGGAGAGAGTCAACTACATTCACCAGACTGCAAGGGCGGTGGAGATCCATCAAGACCTTTTGCCTAGCGGGGAAGAATTAGCCAGGTTATTCCTTCAAGCCGGATTTGAGCCCGCGATCATCGAAGATGCCCCGGACCATTACGTTGCATGTGCAAGAGTATAAAGGGACGAAATGTGTTGGATTATTAAAACCACACACCGGATTTCAAAAAATCTCTTAAACCTAATATTTTCTCCATATAAAGAATTATTAATAAAAAATATATATTTTGTGAAAATATTTAAAATAACATATAAAATAGGCATAGCATGAGTCTAAGCCAAAAAAAGACGGTTGTGGCAGCTGCACTGGGGGAATGTGTGCACGTGGCGGGAGTCTATAACTTCCTGCGTTTGGCAGAACAGGTTGGTTGGCGGACGGTGTTTCTCGGTCCCGCTACTCCCCCACAAAAGGTTATTGCTGCTGCTGAACATGAAAGAGCAGACTTAGTGGCTGTTTCTTATCGCTTGACGCCCGAGACAGGCGAGCGTTTGCTCGCCGAGTTTGCTGAAAGTGCTGATTCGTTGCACAGCCGCGGAGTTCAATTCGCCTTCGGCGGCACTCCACCGGTGGCGGAACGTGCTTCTCGTTTGGGCTTTTTCCAGGCGATCTTCGATGGCACACAGAGCCGCGAAGAAATATTGGCTTTCCTGAGGGGTGAGAACCTCACTGCGGAAGGTCAGCTGAAATACCCCCAGGCCACCGTGGAGCGCATCCAGTGGAAAGCTCCGTTTCCACTATTGCGCCATCACTTTGGTCTGCCTAACATGCCCGACACAGAAGAGGGCATCGCACAGATTGCTGAGGCGCACGCGCTGGATGTCATCTCGTTGGGCATTGACCAGGATGCCCAGGAAAATTTTTTCCACCCCGAGCGGCAGGACCCGCGCCGAACTGGGGCAGGTGGCGTGCCGGTGCGCAGTGTAGAGGATTATCAGCGCCTCTATCAGGCCGCCCAGAGGGGCAATTACCCGCTGTTGCGCACGTATTCTGGCACAGATGATTTTATTCAATTGGCTGAAATGTATATTAAAACAATCAATATTGCCTGGGCTGCGGTGCCGCTTTTTTGGTTCAATCAGATGGATGGGCGTGGGCCGTGGGACTTAGCTGGCTCCATCCGCCAGCATCAGGAATTGATGGCTTATTATGGCAAGCGCGGCATCCCGGTGGAGCTCAATGAACCACATCACTGGGGCATGCGTGATGCACCCGATGTGGTTTATGTGACTGCCGCCTATCTCTCTGCCTATAACGCACGTGCCTTTGGCGTTAAAGATTATATCGCTCAGATGATGTTCAACAGCCCGCCCGGCACTTCGGATGCCATGGACCTGGCTAAGATGCTGGCTTGCCTGGAGCTGACCGCATCACTCGAAAGTGACTCATTCCGCATCTGGCGCCAGACGCGTACCGGTTTGTTGAGTTATCCATTGGAGGATAATGCTGCACGCGCCCACCTGTCTGCCAGTATTTACTTGCAGATGGCACTGCAGCCACATATTGTACACATCGTGGGGCATACAGAGGCGCACCATGCTGCCACTGCCGAGGATGTAATTGCTGCTAGCCGCATGGCGAATCGCGCCATCGAGAACGCCCTGATGGGACAGCCCGATCTTTTAGCTGACCCTCAAATACAGATGCGTAAAAGTGAATTGGTCCAGCAGGTGAAAATTACATTACAGGCCATCTGTAACCTAGCGGGCAATACAGGCATAGATCCATTGATAGATCCAGATGTATTGACAAGGTCGGTGACTGAGGGTATTCTCGATGCACCACATCTTATAAGCAACCCCTTTGCCATGGGCAGGGTCCAGACGCGCATACTTCATGGTGCCTGTCAGGTGATTGATGATAATGGCAACCCGCTCAGTGAAGAAAAACGATTGGCAAAGTTCCTGAAATGATTAAAAAATATATTTAGATGGAGGGCATTATGACAACACCTACACGCTATACCGTAATTGGTGCCGGAAATGGTGGAAAATCTATGGCGGCACACCTGGCATTAATGGGAGTGCAAGTAGTGCTTTACAACCGAACCTACAGTCACATCGAGGTAATTGCTAGGCGCGGGGGTATCGAGCTGGAGAGTTATCTGGAAGGGCCGAGCGGCTTTGGGGTGGTGCAAAAAGCCACCTCCGATATTGCTGAAGCCCTGCAGGATGCCGAGGTGATCATGGTGGTGGTACCCTCTTCTGCACATGCAGATGTTGCTAAAGTATGTGCACCTCACTTAAAGGATGGGCAAATCATCATCCTGCACCCAGGTCGTACACTGGGGGCTGTGGAATTCGATATGGTATTGCGCAGGGAGAATTGCAAAGCCAATGTCATCTTAGCTGAAGCTGAGACCTTTCTTTACGCCAGCCGCTCGGATGGACCTGCCCAGGCGCGCATTTTCCGCATCAAGGAGGCGGTACCTCTGGCAGCACTGCCCGCTACCAATACTCAAAAGGTGCTGGATGCGATTCGCGATGTCTACCCGCAGTTCATCGATGGCACCAATGTGCTGCATACCGGCTTGAACAATATGGGTGCTATCTTCCACCCGGCATTGGCCATCCTTAACGCTGGCAGAATTGAATCAACCCACGGTGATTTTGAATTCTATATCGATGGGGTCACGCCTTCCACTGCCACTGTACTGGAAGCGCTGGATAGGGAACGGGTGACGGTGGCTTCTTCACTGGGCATTCGCGCTCGCACCGCATTAGAATGGCTTCAACTGGCTTATGATGCACGCGGCAAGGATCTGCATGAAGCTATCCACAACCAGAGCGGATATTATGGCATCAAGGCACCTTCAACCATGAATCATCGCTACATTTTTGAGGATGTCCCCCAGAGTCTGGTACCCATTGCCTCGCTGGGTCAGCAGTACGGTATTCGCGTGCGTGCCATGGAAAGTATCATCCGTTTGGCATGCATCATTCATAAGACGGACTTCTACCGCACCGGGCGCACCGTGGAAAGTCTGGGCTTAAAGGACCTGAGCCTCAGCGAAATCACCCGTTATGTGGATGAGGGCTGGCGGGCATAGTTATTTTGGTTGATGGGAACCTGAAAATAGGTTCAAGATAGATAGAAAGTGGATGAGTTAAGCTCGTTATTTTTTCAGGTCACGATTAAAGTGAGGTATTTCATCAGGTAGATCGAGTAGTATTTCAACGATTCCGGCAAAATCCTCATCAATAAAATATGGCGCCTGATACACTAGCTGCTTTTTCCCGTGCTTGGTGATTGAATAAATATTGTATGATTGGGTATCATAAATTTTTTGTACCTTTGTCCTGGTTGGCTCCGGATGGCAGGTGATGGCATTTTCCCCTATTAGGTCATACCCGCCATCCTTTTCAAACATACGGGCAGAAGCATCGTTCATCTCCAAAATTACCCCATTTTGATCTGTCACTGTAATTGCCCCAGGAAAAACTTTGAACCATGCATGTGCATCCATTAAATAATCTCCATTATGAAAATAATTCAGGTATTATATATGATGATTGAATGATGATTTGTTATCTATAATTTGTTATAGTATCATGACCTGATGAGAATGAGATATAAAAGTTAATTTTTCTGGAGAATTCAATGAAAAAAGAGAAACGAACAAAACTGGCACTTGAAAGCAGGATGGTTTTTTATCCCCCTGAACCCGGCTCAATGTCCATCAGTGATCCAATTTATATGAGCAGCAATTTTCATTACACTCCTGAAATTTATCAGCGGGTTTTAGATGGGGAAAGAAAAGCGGTCAATATTTATTCACGTTGTGGAAATCCAAGTGAATATAAGTTCGAAGAACAAATGTGTTGGATTGAAAATGGCACTGAGTGTTTGGCAACAGCTTCAGGCATGGCTGCAATTTCAACAACTCTATTGGGATATCTGAAGAGTGGCGACCATATTGTAGCGGACTGGACCACTTATAGTACTACCCATGAATTATTAGACCACCGATTAACTGATTTTGGCATACAAACGACATTTGTCGATACAGCCGATGCCCAAAATGTTCTCGATGCAATTAGACCTAACACAAAAGTCATTTATTTTGAGACCATTGCCAATCCCACCATGAAAATTCCGGAAATCGAAGAGATAACCACATTAGCCCATGAGCGGGGAATTGTAGTCATTTGTGATAACACCTTTGCCAGCCCATATGTATTTCGTCCTCTGGAATGGGGTGTAGACATAGTGATAGAATCCGCCACAAAATTTATTGGTGGTCATAATGATGCCCTGGGAGGGACAATAACCATAAAATCTAACCTTTTACCAGAAAATTTTTTAGAAAGCATTCGTTGGTCCACACTGACCAAATTAGGTGGGGCTCTTTCACCATTTAACGCATGGTTGCTATTACGTGGTATTCAAACTTTACATGTGCGCGTGGAGCGCCAGTGCTTGAATGCACAACAATTGGCAATTTTCTTGGAAAGCCATAAAAAAGTGCTCAAGGTATGGTACCCAGGTTTACCTTCGCACCCGCAATATAAACGTGCCTTGAAGTTAATGCCGAAATTTGGCGCCATGCTCACATTTGAGGTAGGCAATGAGAAGGATGCAGTCCGGGTATTAGGAGCGTTGGAATTGGCGTCGTTCGGTGCCAGTCTGGGAGGAGTCCGCACAACCACACAGGTACCCTCTACGATGGCATTCCTCGATATTCCGGAGGATCAAAAAAAACTAATGAATATCTGTGATGGGATGATTCGTATCTCAGCGGGCATCGAAAACATTGAGGATATTAAGGCTGATTTTGATACAGCCCTACAGGCTTTGTAAAACGATTTTGAGCACATGATCAATATTTAATTCTTCTTGCTTGTTGGCTGGGGTTTATGTGGTTAACTCTGCATCAATATGATACATTTCAGCTTTTCTACCAAAGAAGACCCAGGTAAGCATAAATGCAATAAACATGGCAACTGACGCTACTATGCCAATGCTACTATACATATTAGATGCTATCAGCAATCCACCAACCAATGCCGCAATACCACTCCCAATTTGAAATGTTGCTTCCAACCAAGCTGAGGTGGCGACTCTTGACCTCTTCGTTGCCACCGAGACGGCGTATGCCACCCATAATGATTGTGCCAGCCCAATGAATGCGCGAAAAAAAATATAAGAACCGCCACCTACTAAAGGCGAAAGATTAAATGCGGTCAGCAGTGCAAATAAAGCCGCGAGAAAACGGCTGATCATGACCACTTTAAGGGTGGAGTATTTTTTTGAAAAATGAGGTCCAATAAATAAGAATAAGGCTGTGGGAATGATGAGTAATGATGTAATCATACCAAACTCGTCCAGGTTAGCCCGATAATAATTGATAAAGAGAATATTCATGAATAAGATCAATAACATCATGCTGATCCCAATAAAAAATTCAATCACTGCAAAATAGATCGTATGGGCATCGATATGATTAATGTAGGGAGAAAAACTGATTTTACGGGTGTCCGCAGGTTTATCATATTGGAGTTTTAGCAATGGCATTGTTGCCAGGATAATAATAAGGCTAAAGGCGATTAAGATAATTTGGTATGCAATACTATCTGTACGGACATATCCTCTGAGTATCCCCGGTAGAATACCCCCAAGAAGTACACCCAATGATTGACCACCGTAAAAAATTATGCTCGTAAAAGTGAAGGCTTTATTTTTCTCTCTCAATATATAACTAGATATAAAAGGCATCTGAACCACAAAATATCCGCATGCCACCACGCCAGTCAGAAAGGATCCAATCATGATCAATATCTTATTTGGTGATATTACCCTTAAGAGGTGGGCAATTCCCACTATAGTATTGATCATGATTAACGCATATTTATTCCCAATTTTTTCGGCTATGAATCCAATAGGTATGGCAGCCAACGCTTGAGCAAATGGGGTGAGGCTGAGAATGATGCCTAAAAAATCTGCCTTAATTCCTATGGATAGAATGTAAAGATTAAATTCAGCTAGAAAAACACCAAAACTCATGTTGCTTAGAAATACCATGATTAGATACAGCTTGAAGTTGGTATCAAATTTCTTGATTCCGGTAAAGTAATTACTTAATCTTTGAAACATAGTTAATTCCTCTAAGAATTGTCTAAATCCTTATGATAAACCATGTAATCTTAGCATCAGATATCACCTTTTATCTCCATTTGGCGTAAATCAATGGATTACTCGGAGCATAAACGCAAACTGTTCACCATATATGATTGTCATATGTGTTGTCATTTCTTGTTCTTAGTAAAAGGCGTATAGGACATTGGTATCAATCGTCGTGATTTGGGTGGTTTCATCGTGTGATGATTTACACCTTGAAAACCTTAAAAATGTTTGACAAAGCCTAATTATATTGTATAATTTAAACGATTGCGCAAACGATAAAATGGTTAAACCCACAAAAAATTGCACAATTAATCCTCCTTTGGAACTTGCAGACTAGTATGTCTACCATCAAGGAAGTAGCGGCTGCTGCTCAAGTTTCCACCACCACTGTTTCCCATGTGATTAACAATACGCGTTGGGTGAGTCCTCAATTGCGTCAGAGGGTGTTGGATGCTATGGAAAAATTAAATTACCAACCCAATATCCTGGCAAGAGGATTGCGGAGCGGAAGCACCAAGACTATCGGTTTGATTGTTCCAGATATTTCCAACCTGTTTTTTGCTGAAATTGCCCGATATATCGAAGATTATGGCAACGAATTGGGATATAGCGTTATTTTATGTAATTCGGATAATAAATTAAATAAAGAGATGGCATACGTGAACGTGCTGATGGCTAGGAGGGTTGCCGGAATTATTTTCATTTCGTCTGGTGGGTCAGCGAATAGTCTGGAAGAATTGAGGAGTTCAAATATATCAGTGGTAGTAGCTGATCGAGAAGTTCAGGAATTCCCGGTGGATATGGTACTTGTGGATAACCTTCATGGAGGTCGATTAGCTACCGATTATCTCATCAAACTCGGACATACACGAATTGCCTGCATTTCGGGTCCTCTTTCAATAAATGTGAGTGAACAGCGTTTTCAAGGTTACCAGCATACCATGCTTGACCATGGTTTGGATGTTCCAGATTTTTATTGTGCTGAGGGGGATTTTCAATTCGAGAGTGGCGAAAGGTGTATGCATAAAATACTTTCAGCAAGCATCATTCCGACTGCGGTATTTGCATGTAATGATTTAATGGCTTTTGGTGCAATCCGAGCAATCGTGGATGAAGGATACTCCGTCCCCGAGGATATATCGGTTATTGGGTTTGATAACATCCCTCTTGCAAAATCTTTTTTCCCTCCACTTACCACTATTGAACAGCCTCTTGGAGAGATGGCTAAGACTGCTGTCACGCTATTAACCAATCGAATAGGCGTTAACCACAGAACAGTCAATAAAACTTGTGATTATCAGCGCATTGTGTTGGATGTCAAGTTGATTGAACGAAAATCTTGCAGAAAGGTAAAAGAATAACCCTTGGAAAATACAATTGTCTTAGGCAGTATTAATATGGATTTGGTGGTTCAGTCTTCCCGGGCTCCTGTGGCGGGTGAAACCGTTGTTGGTCTCAATTTCCAAACAATTCCGGGTGGTAAGGGAGCCAATCAGGCGGTTGCCATCGCACGATTATCCAAAGATGTGGCTTTAATCGGACGCATTGGGGATGATAGTTTTGGTACTGAATTAAAAGATAAATTGGTCCAAAACGGTGTGAACGTGAAGTTTGTCGCCAGTGAAAATAATACATCCACAGGTGTCGCCTTGATAATTGTCGAAGAGAGCGGCGAAAATCGAATTGTGATTGTACCAGGCGCTAATGGTAAGGTAACTAAAAGTGATATTGAAAAAGCAAAACCCGAGTTTGAGAAGTACCAATGTTTTATCACCCAATTTGAGGTGCCAATCGATACAGTGGAATATGGCATTCAGCAAGCAAAATCATGTGGAATGCAAGTAGTGCTTAATCCGGCGCCGGCTAGGGTCGTCTCAGAAGATGTACTAAAAATGGTGGATTTCATCATCCTGAATGAGACCGAAATTCAAATAATGACAGGTCATAGTGTAACTGATATTGAAAGTGCCCGGTATGCGGCTGAGTCACTGCAGCAAAAAAATGGCAATACCGTTATTCTCACTTTGGGTGCCGAAGGCAGTATTGCCGCAAATAACCAGGGGGTCTGGTACATTTCCGCATTTCAAGTTAACGCAGTGGATACCACAGCTGCCGGTGATGCATTTATTGGGGCTTTTTGCAGTGCTTGGCAAGGCGACCTAATTGAGGCTGTGATTGTAGGAAATGCGGCTGGTGCCTTGGCAGCATCAAAATTTGGGGCACAAACCTCACTGCCAGTCAAATCAGAAATTGATGATTTTTTAATAAAGGAAAAATCACTTGTTCAAGTTCAACTTTTCAATGAATAAAAGGACCGATCGAAACATCATCTGGAAAGGAGGTGATAACAGTAAAATTTGTTTAGCATGATAGAAAGTTGTGTGCAAAAAAAAAAAAAATAAAAAGGAGATTTTGAGATGAAAAGCAAGTTGTTTGTGTTTCTAACTCTGTTAGTAGTCGCTAGCTTTGTAATCGCTTGTGCACCCAAAACTACTGCAGCCCCTGAGGAAGCCGCCCCTGCTGAAGAAAAAATGAAGGTGGTTCATGTGGTCACTGGCACGCTTGGTGACAAATCATTTATTGACTCGGCACATCGTGGTTTGGTGGCAGCGGCTGAAGATTTTGGTTTTGAACTGGTCACCATTGAAGCGGGTGTGGACCCTGCAAAATGGGAACCTGCTTTCATGGATACTGTCCAGGATGAGACTGTCGACTGGGTGGTCATCGGTGCTGGTGAATTGATGGAAGTGCTTGTGCGTGAAGCCCCCAATTATCCCGAGAAGAAGTTCATCATGTTCGACAACCCTGTAGACTTTGAAGCCTGCCCCAAATGCACCAATATTTATGCCATTCAATACAAGCAGAATGAGGGTTCCTATCTCGCTGGCCTGTATGCTGGGCTGATGAGTGAAAGCAAGATTATCGGTGCGGTTGGTGGTATGGATATTCCCGTAATTAATGACTTCTTTGTTGGATATATTCAGGGAGCCAAGGAAGCTGGCATTGATGAGAAAAATGTTCTCATTCAATTTGCTGGTTCATGGAGTGATATTGCCAAAGGCAAAGAGTTAGCCCTAACCATGTATCAGCAGGGTGCTGACATTGTCTTCCAGGTGGCAGGTGGAACTGGTGAGGGTGTCTTCTATGCAGCTAAGGAAGCGAACAAATGGGCACTGGGTGTCGATTCCGACCAGGCAATAATTATGGAAGAGACCGATCCAGAAGCAGCTGCGCGCATTTTAACATCCATGCTGAAGAATGTGGATAAATCCCTCTATCGTGCCTTCAAATTGTATTCCGAGGGCAAACTGCAATTGGGCGTCAATGAAGCTCTGGGTATTCCTGATGGTGTTGGTCTGGCCTACAATAAGTACTATGACAAATACACTCCACAGGAAGTGAAAGATAAAATTGCAGCAGCAGAAGAAGCGGTGAAGAACGGCACTATTGTTGTGGATACCGTTTTCTAGGTTTATAATCTTTGGGCAGGGAGCAATCCCTGCCCATTCTAATTAATAGGTTTTGGAGAGAAAGTGATGCAGCCATTAATTGAAATGAAAAATATCGTCAAGATCTATCCAAATGGGGTAGTGGCAAATAATGGCGTGGACTTTTCAGTAATTAAAGGTGAGATTCATGCCTTGGTGGGTGAAAATGGAGCAGGTAAAACTACCTTGATGAAAATTCTTTATGGTATGGAGCAGCCGACCTCAGGTGAGATTGTTGTGGACGGTAGAAAGGTAAAATTTCACTCATCCCACGACGCCATTGCGCAAAAAATTGGCATGGTTCATCAAAATTTTATGCTGGTTCCCTCTTTTACCGTTGCTGAAAATATTGTCTTGGGTAATGAACCAGTCAAAAGAAATAAATTAATTGATCGCGAGCAGGTATTAAAAACCGCAAAGCAATTATCAGAACAATTTGGGTTATTTATTTATCCGGAAGCCATTGTGGATAGCATCAATGTGGGTATGCGTCAGCGTGTGGAAATTTTGAAAACTCTTTATCGTCAGGCTGAAATATTAATTTTGGATGAGCCCACATCTGTATTAACACCACAGGAGACCAAAGACCTTTTTCAAGCCATCCATAAACTGGTTGATCAGGGCAAAACGGTGATTTTTATTACTCATAAATTACGTGAGGTCAAAGAAATCTCTGACCGTGTAACCGTGATGCGCAATGGACGTGTAATGGGCACGGTGATGACCAAGGATGTCACTCGCGAACAGATGGCGCGCATGATGGTGGGTAGAGATGTATTTCTTAAAGTAAACAAGCCTAAAATGAAACGTGGCAAGATGTGTATGCAGGTCAAGAATATCTCCTATGTTTCAGATACCGGTCGCCAGATGTTAAAAAATGTCTCTTTTAACCTTTATGGTGGAGAGATTCTGGGGATAGCCGGTGTGGAAGGTAATGGGCAAACCGAATTGGTGGAAGTGATCACTGGATTAAGGGAAGCAGCCAGTGGAGAAGTGATTGTTGATGGTAAAAATGTGGTCAACCATACCCCGCGTGAGGTTCGCATGAAAGGTGTGGCTCATATCCCAGAGGACCGCCTGACCAACGGTGTGGCAGTAGATTCTACAATTGATGAAAACCTGATTGTTGACAGGTACTTTCAAAGACCCTTCAAGAATGGCTTATTTATCAATTACAAAATTGTTGAGAAAAAGTGCGGTGAACTAATTAAAGAGTTTAGCATCCTAACGCCCAGTGGCAAGTTGCCTGTGAAAGCTCTTTCCGGTGGAAACATGCAGAAAGTGGTTGTGGCGCGAGAATTATCCTCCAACCCTTATGTATTAATTGCGGCTCAGCCCACTCGTGGGATTGACATAGGTGCGACAGAGTTTGTGCAGGATAAAATAGTCGAAAATAGGACTAACGGCACAGCCGTTTTGTTGGTCTCGGCTGATTTAGCTGAAGTAATGAGTTTATCTGATCGAATTATCACCCTGTATGAGGGACAGGTGACCGGTGTATTCCCTGATGCTGCGAAAGTAACAGAGGAAGAACTCGGTTGTTACATGCTGGGTGTAAAACACCAGACCCCTGAAGAAATGGAGCAATATTTATGAAAAAAATCTTGTCCTCCAAGGGTTTTCGAGAACTCTTGCGCATCGTAGTGGTTCTGGCAGCTGGTTTAATCTTGGGTTTTATCATCACCTTGATTGTATCCAAAGAGCCCATTGAGGCATATAAAGCCCTCTTGACCGGACCACTTTCAAGGTTAAATCGAATTGGTGATTGGTTAGAGGAGTCTATAACACTCATTTTGGCCGGGCTGGCAATTTCAATAGTTTTTAATGCCAAGCAATGGTACATCGGTGTGGAAGGTCAGATGATTCTTGGTGCGTTGGTTTCGGGTGTTGTTGCTCTCTATATTCCCATCCCTCCTTTTTGGCGAATCCTTCTCGCCTTCACGGGAGGTATGTTAGTTGGCTTCCTGTGGGCGGTTGTCCCCGCCTTGTTGAAGGCGTATCTGAATGCCAGTGAACTGGTGACTTCTTTAATGTTGAACACAGTGGCGCTGAAAATTTTTGAGTATTTTCTGAAAAATTTCATCATGCCGGAAAAGGCGCGGTATGTGAGTTCTTTTACTATCCCACCAGAATACCGCATGAGTTCATTCGTACCCAATTGGCCATTCTTGCAGTCTATTCGTGAATTATGGATGAAGCAAACCAGTGTTACTTGGATAGTCTATTTAGTAATCCTTTCTGTCATCGTGGTGTACCTGCTTTTATATAAGACATCTTTTGGTTATGAACTCCGCACCATGGGGTCGAATCCTAAATTTGCTATGTATGGTGGGATAAATATTAAGCGGACCATGATTCTTTCCATGACTATCAGCGGTATATTTGCCGGTTTGGCGGGAGTCCATCTGACATTGGGTATCCATAATAAAATAATCATGGGTATGACTTCCGGTTTGGGTTTTGAGGGGATTATTGTTTCCATCTTAGCTTACAATAATCCGCTTGGTGTGCCTTTCACCGGTCTTCTGTATGGGTATCTAAAAGCAGGCGCAGATGTGATGGAACGTACCACAGATGTGCCTAGAGAGCTGGTTAGTGTGATTCAGGCAATTGTTATGCTGTTAATCACTGCGGAACGCCTGCTACCTGCTATTCAAAAGGTCATTGCAGAAAGGAAAGAGAAAAGCAATAATCGCACAAAAGTGGGTAAGAAAGGAGAACCCAATGTCACTTGAAACAGTATTACATAGTATATTTAGCGCATTTTTCATCGCCAGTGTGATTCGCATTAGCACACCAATTATTTTCCCGGCATTGGGTGGGTTGGTTGCCATTCAGGCTGGGGTGAGTAACATGGCTTTGGAAGGAATTATGAATGCAGCCGCCTTTACGGGTGTGATCATTTCAGCCTATACCGGAAATGTATGGCTCGCGGTATTGTGTGGTGTGTTGGTTGGTATTTTGATTGCGTCATTGTTGGCACTGTTCCATTTGCGCTTTGGCACCGATGTGATCCTGGCTGGGCTTGCATTAAATCTATTTTGTTCTGGCATTACCGTGTTCCTTTTGTATGTGCTAACCGGTGATAAGGGTAACTCAGCTACATTGGCTAGCCTGACAGTTCCCAATGTGAAAATCCCATGGATACACAATATTCCCTTTATTGGGGAATTACTCAGTGGTCACCCTGTTTTCACTTATCTGGCTTTCTTTCTCGTCTTGGTGATCTATGTTTTTTTATATCGCACACGCTTTGGAACACATCTGCGTGCTGTGGGTGAGAATCCAGAGGCAGCAAAATCACTGGGTATCGATGTAAATTTTGTGCGGCTAATTGCATTGATTATCAGTGGCTCGTTGGCTGCTCTGGGCGGCATGACTCTATCTATGGCTTATCTGCCATTGTTCCAGAAAGAGATGGCGTCAGGTCGCGGTTGGATTGGTATCGCGGCGGTTCACCTGGGAGCACGGAAACCGCTCGGTGTGTTGCTGGCAGCCATACTTTTCGGTCTGGCTGACGCGTTAGCCAATCAGGTGGGTTCATTAAAAATCCCTTCGCAGTTGGTGCAGATGATTCCGTATGTCGCTGTGGTAATTGCCCTCGTGGTATATGCCATCCAGCAGCGCCGTGCAATTCTTGAAAGGGTAAAAAAATATCAACAGACTATGAAAGAACAGTACTCACCAAGAACCCAATAACCTGCCAGTGATAGAGTCTGTATTTCAATGAAATCAAACAGCAAACTAATCCGCGGTTGTGATGTCCTTATCTACAGGGGTGATAAACCCGAAGTCGTTACCAAACAGGATATCTTAATTGAAGAAAATCTCATAAAGTCAATTTCACCGACTCAACATCCACTAAGTAAGGGGGATATCGAAGTGATTGAAGCGGCCGGTTTACTGGCTGTCCCTGGTTTCATCAATACCCATGCGCATGTCCCCATGGTCCTCTTTCGCAATTTGGTGGAAGATGTCAGGCCAGATGTGTGGTTCAATGAATATGTCTGGCCGATGGAATCTAACCTGACAGAAGAAGATGTGTACTGGGGAATGCAGTTGGGCATTGCTGAGATGATTGAAAATGGGATCACTTGCGTGGCAGACCATTATTTCTTTATGGACCAGGTTGCTACTGCGGTTCAGGAATCCGGTATTCGCGCAAATCTGGTCTGGGCAGTCTTTGGTCATCAGGGCGAAAAGAAAGTTGATGAAACAATTGATTTTATTCATCGCTGGCAGGGAGGTGCTCAGGGAAGGATTACCTGTTGGTTGGGTCCCCATGCTCCTTATACCACCAGTCCTGAATTCCTGAAGATGTGTGCAGAAAAAGCCATTAAGCATGATGTTGGCATACATATCCACGTCTCTGAGACGTTTGACCAGGTGGAAATGAGTTTGCAGCAGTTTGGGATAACGCCGGTAAAAATGCTGCAGGAATCTGGTGTTATGGAGGTACCTACGATATTGGCACATTGTTTATATCCCCGCGATGATGATTTTGATATCTTACAGGCGTCTCCAACAGGCATTGCCCAAGCCCCCCGAACGTATCTAAAACACGGGATGGGTCTTGCCCCCATTGATGAATACCAGAGGCGGGAGATTCCATTTGGCCTAGCCACAGATGGGGCTGCTAGCAATAATACTCTCGATATTATGGAGCAGATGCGCCTGATAGCATTGTTTACCAAATATCAAAAATCTGACCCAACCGTAATGCCCATAGAGCAGATAGTGGATATTACTTTTCATGGAAGCGCAAAGGTGATGAAAATGGAAGGGAAGATTGGCGAGCTCAAAGAAGGCATGTTGGCTGATATTGCTTTTCTCCGCCAGGATGGCATCAATATGACCCCTTTGGCAAATCCATTAGCAGCCTTGATCTACAGTGCCAGAAGTTCGGATGTTGACACAGTGATTTGTAATGGTCAGATATTAATGCGTAATCGAAAATTAATGACCATTGATAAGCTATTGGTTCAGAGGGAAGTACAGAACCGATTGAGCCGATTAAGCCGGCGAATACCCGGGATTCGCATCGCTGATTACCCGACACTTCGAAATTCTGAGGAGAAGTAATAATGGCACAAAAAATTATCATGGATGTGGATACTGGTTGTGATGATGCTGTTGCCATGTTGCTTGCCGGTCACCATCCAGCATTAGAATTGGTGGCTGTGTTGCCTGTGCACGGTAATGCACCCCTGGCAGATACGCTGGATAATTCATTAAGGCTTCTCACGGCAGGAAAACTGGACCATGTCCCGGTTTATGTGGGAGCTGAATACCCATTAATTGGTCCCATTATTGCGGGTAGTGGTGACCAGATTGTCAAATTGCCTTTTCCGCCATCAAATATTATTCCAAAAGAGAAGCATGCAGTCTGGTTTTTAATCGAATATTACATGAGCAATGCAGGTCAGGATACGATTTATGTGCCCGTTGGGCCGCTGACTAATTTGGCATTAGCCCTCCGCATTGAACCGCGTCTGAAACATAAGGTTCCACAAATTGTTACTATGGGGGGAGCATACCTGATTGGTAATACCACACCATCTGCAGAGTTCAATATTCTTGCAGACCCAGAAGCCGCACATATTGTGTACTCTTCGGGAATTCCTATAAAAATGGTTGGTCTTGAGGTTACCCATCTGGCAGAAATCTACCCGCAAGATGTCGATTCAATTCGCGCAATTGACACACCATGGGCTAAGGTAGCAGCTGAGATAATGGATATTGTCCTGGATATTCAAGTGAAGCAATTGAAAATGCCGGGTGGGTTAATTTACGATGCGTGTACAGTAGCAGCGATTGCAGAGCCGGCTATTTTAACCACCAAACCCATGCACGTGGTGATCGAACTCACCGGTGCGCACACACGCGGTCGCACAGTTGCTGATGCACGTCCGCGTTTGCCGAATCCGCCCAATGTAGAAGTGGGTGTGGGCTTTGACCGTGCACGGTTTTTGGAAATCATGAGGGAAGGTTTATCCTAAATTATTATTAAATCTATGAGGAATCAAATGGACGTGATTACTTATTTTAAACAGAGCGGTGCAGCGAATACAGAAGAGGTATTGCATCTTGCCTATCAACGCTACCAGAAAGGTGATCTGACCAGAATTGTTATTGCCTCTACTTATGGAGATACGGCTCTCAAAGCCACGCAAATCTTTGATAAGGCTAATGTGCGTTTTGTAATTGTCGGGGAAATCTTGCCTGAAGGAAAGCGGCCTACACAAGAGGTGTGTGCTCAAATGGAAGCATTAGGGCATCAAGTAATCTGGGGCACCCACTTAGGGGAAATGAGCTCACTGTTGGTCGGACAACCTGTAAATATCATAAGTAGTGCATTTTATCGTTTAGGACAGGGATTTAAAGTAGCTTGTGAAATTGTCCTGATGGCCACCAGTCAGGGAGTAGTGGAAGCAGGTGAAAAAGTGATTTCGATTGGTGGAACTCATCGCGGGGCTGATACTGCTCTTGTTGTCAGCGCAGCTTCATTTGGTGAATTTGCAAAGTTCTCGGTTCACGAGATTCTATGTAAACCTTATTAACCTCTCAATACGCATTCCTGAAAACGAATATTTAGTTATTAGATTAATTCTGTTGATCTAGTTCTGCACTTTGCAATTATAGTCACATCAGCTGTCAAACCCGAACACCAATCGTACGTGCTCCGGCTCTCCCAGGTCTTTGATTTCATCTATTAAGGTGGTAATTAATGGCGCAGAATCTCGTAGTGGTGTCTGCCATTCGATGCGCTCATATCCCGGTTGCGGCGTCCAGGCAGCCCAGGCACGTGGGAGCTCTCCGCTTTCCCTGAAGTGCTTGGCTTGTTCCTCACTCACGTAGCCGCGCACCGTGACCGGTGCGTCCAGATCGTAGTCCAGCAGTTCTCTCAATGTCACCCAGGAGAATGAATGCTCTCCCAGCCATAACCACTCCTCCTCGTCACCGTTCTTATCAATGCTTTCGTCGTCATTTCCCCTCTCCAGTTTGGCGCGCAGTTCTGGCGACATGTCCTCCGGCAGGCCGCGCGGTTCGCTGATCGGCGTGACCGGGTCGCCTGTATCAAACCCGCCGAACCCATACCCGTTTCTCACATCTGCCAGTATGGCAAATGCGCGGTAGTTGCGGTCGTCTGAGGGTTTAATATCTGCCAGGTGCCATCTGCCGTCTTTGAATACTTCAGCCACGATATGGATATCTGTGCCCATGATTTTGCATCCTTTAATTATTAATTTTAATCCCCATCGAGATTACATTTGGATGAATCAGCTACAATGAATGTTAATATCATTGTGGTGTATTAACTATTTATGCTTGAGTTAGTGATTTGTTGATTATGTTCCAAACCAACTTGAATATTTTTTTGATTTCTCTATAATGATAGTAGTGAATATCCTGAGGAGGATCCATATGAAAAAGCTTCAAGTTATTTTTGTTTGTTGTCTTACCTCTCTCGCCTTGCTTTTGGTAGCCGCTTCGCCATTGCCTCAGTCTCTCAACCCCGACCCGCCCGATGAAGTGGTGAAGTTGATCTTCATCCACCATTCCTGCGGCGAGAACTGGCTGACCGATGGTTACGGCAACCTGGGGCGCGAACTGGGGCGCAACAACTACTTTGTCAGTGACACCAACTACGGCTGGGGTCCGAATGCCATTGGCGACCGCACCGATATCCCCAATTGGATAGAATGGTTTCGCAGTCCAGACACCCCCACCTATATGAATGCGCTATTTAATGAAAATGGACAGAACAGTTCTTACACCCGCACGCTTGCTGATCCCGGTGGTGAAAACCAGATCATCATGTTTAAATCCTGTTTCCCCAATTCGAACCTGGATGGCAACCCGAATGACCCGCCCGGTACCTATGAGGACTTCACCGTCAGCGGAGCCAAATATACCTACAACGAAATCTTGAAATACTTCGCCACCCGCCCGGATAAGCTGTTTATTGTCATCACCGCTCCGCCAGTCAGTGATTCCACCTTTGCTCGCAACGCGCGCGCCTTTAACACCTGGCTGGTGGAGGATTGGCTTGATGAGAACAACTACACCTTGCCCAATGTGGCTGTCTTTGATTTCTACAACGTGCTCACCGACCGCAATGCGCATCACCGTTACCACAACGGTAAGATTGAGCACATCGTTAAAAGCAGCAACACCACGGCTTACCCCAGCGGTGATGACCATCCCTCCGAGCAGGGCAGCCGCAAGGCCACTGAGGAGTTTATCCCTCTATTGAATATCTACTATCACCGCTGGCAGGAATCCGCGCCGCAGTCTGCGGGCGAAGCAGCCCAGGTTGAATCCCAGCCCCTGATATCTGTGTCTACCATCGCTTCACTGATCGATGATTTTGAGGGTGATAGCCCGGCAGGCACCGGTGGTTGGGAGGTAAATTACGATGCCGCCACTTCCACCAGCATCAATTGTTGGGCCGACACAGACGAGGCACATCACGGCTCTCGTTCGCTGGCTATTGATTTCGATGTGGCAGCCAATTCCTGGGCGACCTGCGCGTTATTCTATGACACAGCTCAAGATTGGAGCAGTGCTCAGGGTCTGACCTTTTACCTTCGCGCGCAGGAATCTGGGCTGATCTTCGATGTCGATCTCTATGCAGGTAGTGATGAGAATCCTGAGACTTACCTCTATACCATTGAAGCCCCGCCGGATAGTGTGGAAGGCTGGATACCGTTTTCCTTGAACTGGTCAGACTTCCACCGCGCCTCCTGGGAGGAGAACGCCGATGCTCCTTTTGAAAAGCCGGATGAGCTCAGGGGTCTGGCTTTTGGCATGAGCACTTATCCTGATACGCCCAACACTGGCAAGATCTGGGTGGATGACCTCTCCCTGCTGGGTGTAGAAACCACACAAGCCGAACCTTCAGAGGAAACCCGTGAGGTATCACCCCGCCGTCGATTTTCACTGCCCTGTGGCAGTGCCTTTGCCCTGCCGGCTGTGGTGATCGCGTTGGGTCTGATGAGAAAGAAAAAATATTACGAGTAGCCCGATTGTGAAATGGTGTTGAATAGATTATTAACACCCATAATTTTTTGAGATAAATCGAATTGCTAAATATAACTGTGAATGGTTTTCTCCTGTAGGCTGAAGACCATTCTTAATTCAACTTCAATAAATTCAACATTACAATAAAAGTAGCGATGACGTTGATACCAGCTTTTAAATTAGGCGTTTGGAACGCCTGGATCTTTATTCTCTATTTCCCCTTAACACCTCCTCTCATGAAAGTTATGGACAGGCTTGTAGGCACGGGTGATATCTCCAAGAAAATGGGTACGGTGCCCCAGGATAAGTGTGAGAAAAGGAACTATGCGATCTTTATGATCCTCACATACCTGATTCTCGTTTATTCGATTTTTCTTCCCCTCAAAGTGGGCACTGCCTGGTTCTATGTGGGCCTGGTGATCTATCTGATGGGATTGGCGGCACTAATCACCTCTATGGTTAACGTTACTACCACTCCACTGGGTCAGCTATTTATTAAAGGGTTATACCGTTATTCAAGACATCCTGGGTATGTTTCTATGATCATCCTTAATTTGGGCGTGGCTATTGCCTCGCCTGCGTGGATCTTATTGTTGTATTCAGTTTTAAACGCGGTCTTTCTGCATTTCCAGGCTCTGGCTGAGGAGCGAGGTTGCCTTCAGACACACGGGGAGGGATACAGAGCCTACATAACCAGAACTCCCCGTTGGTTGGGTCTTCCTAAATCAAAATAATGCGCTGTTTTTATGCATAGTACATCATGCATTTAATCTTATGGGTTGGATGGATGATTATGTTTTGTTTTCCTTATCTTATTTATTTGAGACCTGAAAATTACGAAATAATTACATTTTTTATAGAACGCATAATGTTTGTTATGAGATAATAGCTGTCTGCTATAAGATATTTGAAATGAAAGCAATTAAACTAACCATAAAGGTGCCAATGTGAAAAATTGTTTATCAGCAATCTCTTTAATGTTCCTCATCTTATTATTCCCATTACTAATCGGTTGCTCTGATACGGAAAGTTCATCATCCACCAAACCACCAAAAATTATCATGCCAGTTGAACCAACATCACCGCCGTCTTTGCTTCAACCGACGCATCAAACCACAAGCTCAATCTTGCCGACACCGTCACCTACTTTTAACCCATTTTCTAAGGATGTGTACGCGCAGGCTGGAAAACTTTGTGATCAGGCTGTGAATCAATCCCAGCAGTCTACAGGGACAGAATTGGCATCGACAAGCGCGCCTATTCTTACCATGACCGCCTTTGGGAATAGCCTTTGGGAACCTGCTGATAAGAATATGATTCACCGTCTGGTAGAAGCGAAAAACCCAGATGAAATTCACCTGATAGCCTGCATCCGAAAGGAAGAAATCCAGGTGGGTACATATACGGATGGAACGGGTGCATTTGTAAGTAATTGGATAGTGTATCTGGCAACTTGGCCAGCAGGAGAGCTGGTTGAAAAAACCATCTTCTTTGGTGCGCCGCCCCCAACAGAAAAAACTGGTTATGGCGCTGGTTCAGGTGCCTCACCATCATTTCAATATTTTCCCTGGTTGCTGGAACGTTTTGCATCTGGGCAAATGTATTTTGATAAGGATTGGTCTGTCAGTCAGATTGATTTTTCTCCTGATGGTAAATATTTGGCAGCAATTTCATCAGGTGGTAATTTAAAAGTATGGGATTTGGCTTCTAAGATAGCTGTTATTAAGTCGCTTAGTGATGATGAGGAAAGGCTGGAATTGCTGACTCTCCAATTTTCACCTGATGGAAGTTTGCTTGCCTTGGCAGGCAAGAATGGTTTGCATCTGCTTTCCACTTCAGATTGGAGCTTGGTGAACGAGTTACCTTCAATCAGCGAAACATATAGTGATGATATATATGATCTGGAATTTACTTTGGATGGTACTCGATTGATTCTCGGCATGAATGATGGTTTTCGTGCCTATTCAGTTGCAGACTTGACGTTAGTAGATGAATTTATTTTTACATCCCCTATTCAGCAAGTGCAGCTAGTAGGTGGCGATCAGTATCTGATTGGTTTGGTCGCTAGAGGAAAAGCATTAGATAATGGTGTGTACACCTGGTCCATGACTGACAAATCTCAAATCTTCTTTCACCGTGGTCAACTTAGCGCTATTGCGGTTATACCTGATTCAGATCAATTGGCATTTGCTTCCAAGGATTCAGGCAGAGTTTGGTTGTATGACCCAATTTCAGGTGAACAACTCGGTTCTTTTCGCGGTTTCAGGGATACAACCGGTATCTCTTTGATCGCCGTAGATGAAAAGGGTATGTATTTGATTTCACTCAATGATGAGAACCATTTGATCGTCTGGGATTTATTTAATGGGGAAGCGCTCAATATTCGTTCTGGTGGTGAAGATAAGGTCACAGCGTTAACTCTCTCTCCGAATGGCAACTTGATTGCAATTGGATTTGCCAGTGGAATTATAGAGTTGTGGCCGATTAAATAATCGGGAATTTATGGAACCAGATTACCATACAGAATAGATAATACCTATAATAGCTTTTCCTAAATTCATTTTGTGTAATTAGAATTGGTTTGAAAGCAAACTTTGTTATTCAATCACCACAGTGCCGGTACCCTCAAATTGTGGATATTCAGTACCTGGACCATACTCATCATATCCATCGGCTATCTTTTTATTAAAGCTGAGCACCGTGCGAATTTCATGCTCCCCCGGCCGCAAACACCCCACATCGAAATAAGCCCGCACCGAAAAAAGCTTTTTGTCAGCGATTTTTTCTACACTATCATGCTCCATGTTGGATTGGATCTGCTCACCATTCACGAAGATGGCATATTGCACCGCATCCAAGAAATCATTCACTTGTCCTTCAGATTTTGCTGCCCAGTTGATGGTGGTCAGGATGAATTGTCCGCTGCTGAGTGTAGCTGGAGGTTCCCCCTTTCTATCGCAATCAAATTTTAATTGGACGGTTTGAACCGCTGCAGGGGCAGTTGGCGTGGAGATGGATGTCGCTTGTGCGCTGCTAGGGGTGGGCTGTGCAGTGTTTTCTGTTTCTGAAGTCGTTTGACAATACTCTTCATGCCCTTGGGCGCAGTATTTTGCTTCCCCGTTCACCATGGTCATCCATACCTTTAAATTAATTAATTCGTCCGGGTTCATGGTCAGTGGGTCATCAGAGAGAATGATTAAATCAGCAAACTTCCCAGGCTTGATGCTTCCAATGTAATCTTCCATTGAAACGGCATAAGCGGGTTCAATGGTCATCATTTCTAATGCGCGTTCCACACTGATTTTATGGCGTGCGAGCCATTCCGGCGGTTTGCATGCGCTGCCGTCGTTGCGCAGCTGTTGGTGGGTCACATACCCGTATAGGCTTGGGATGGGGTTGAGTGGGTTGACGCGGGTGAGATCGTTAATGTCCCCGCTGCCATAATCTCCTTCCAGATAAGTATGTACACCCAGGTTTGCTAATTCATAGCGGCTTGCATTCCACGCATAATGCTCCTCGCCGAAAGCCGCTTCATACCAGTCAGTTTCACAGGTATTGAAATAGCCCCGCACTGAAGCCAGGATGTCCAATTGGAGGTAGCGGTCGATCATGTCTGGTCTCACAACCGAGTTGTGTTGGATTTGGTGGCGGTACTTAGAATTGGGCTGACCATCCAGCACGTTTTCAATGGCATTGAGTGCCACCTCGATTGCGCCATCTCCCATCGCATGAAATGCTCCGCGGTAGCCGCGGTCTTGGACATCCTGCAGAATAGTGGTGAGCTGTTCTTCGGTCAGGTAAAGATCGCCATACGGGGTACCGCAGGTTTCCCAAAAATCCGGCCAATAGTCGGTGATGTTATCCGGCCACAAGAAGGAAGTATAGGTACAACCTCGTTCAGGGGTTCCTGCGCCTTCCACAAACATCTTGACCCCCACCACGCCACCATGTGGCTGGGGTCAAGGATGGGCGCATGCTCTTTATACCAGTTGGTGCATTCAACAGTTTTACCGTTTTCCAGGTAAGGGCAGTTGGTTCTTGCAAAAATGTTCAGGCGCACATCCACTTTGCCTTGTTTCTCGGCTTCCAGTAACATCGCCAGGTATTTATCGGTTGAACTCATTTCGGTTACGCTGGTCAATTTAAATGCCAGCAGGTTTTGCATCATCGTCTCCAGTGGGATGCCATCTTCTGAGCCTCTGCGTGTAACGTGCGTGTGACCGTCGGCAAATCCCGGCATGAGGGTTTGCCCCTGCAGGTCAATGACGGAAGTTTGGTCGCCTTGATAAGCCAGAACCTGTTATGGGGAAGATCTCAGGCAAATTCTAATATAATAGCATTTACAAGGATTGCATTCATGAATAATCAAGGAAATGCCCACAAATTAGTAGGGAATCAATCTAATGCTCCAGATTCTCGCTTAACTCCCTTCACTGCTTCCGATCTGCCCATCGATGAACAGGGGCGCATCTATCATCTCCAAATCACCCCTGAGCAGCTGGCGCCCGATATTTTGATCGTCGGTGATCCGGGCCGCGCTGAGATGATTGGCTCGACCTTCCTGCACGATATCGAGGTGGAGCATGAGCATCGCGGTCTGGTGACCGTCACTGGGGTGGCTGAGGTAACTGGTAAACCAGCCACCCTGATTTCACCCTTGCGCACTACCGTCACTACTTCCGGCATGGGCACTCCCTCGCTCGAGATTGTTCTGCAGGAACTGGTCGCCTTAAACGAGATTGACTTTAAGACACGTACCCCAAAGTCGAATTACCCTCGATTGCAGATCATCCGCGTCGGCACTTCCGGTGGGCTGCAGGCATCCACCCAGCTGGGCACCCCAATTATCACCACCTATTCGATTGGTCTGGATAACACTGGGTTGTTCTATGATGTCCCATATGCGGATGAAATCAGCAAGCGCCTCGAGACAGAAATTGCCCAACTTCTTATGCAGCACATACCTCCAGGTTCCCGTTTTTATGGCAAATTATTCCCTTACATAGCTCGCGCCCATCCCATGATCGTCAATGCCTTGATAGAAGCCTCCGAAACCCTTGGCATAAACAGCAAGGTCGGTCTGAGTGTTTCCGGCAGTGGCTTTTTCGCCTCCCAAGGGCGCGATGTGAGCCGCGTCAAACCAGTTATCCCGGACCTGGATCAGGTGCTTGCTGACTATGACCCAAAGCTGGGTGGTCAGCGTGTCGAGAACATGGAAATGGAATCGAGCTTCCTCAGCCATTTTATGGGTGGGTTGGGTTACTGGGCGGGTGCCATCTGCACCACCATCGCCAACCGCCGCCAAGATACCTTTTATACCCAATATCAAGAAGCGGTAGAAAATTCGATCCGAGTGGCGCTACTGGCGTTAGCTAACGTTAGGGCTCACTACCCAGAGAATTAATCTACCTGGATAGGGTGTTGATAATAAGAATAGTCATTGAACTTGATATCTTGCTTTTTATGTTCAGGTAGCTACCTCAAGTGCAATCTTAGCCATGGTCGGGAAAGCCCTTTCCCGTTGTTCAGAACTGGCAGTTTCATTTGTTACCAGGCTGTCGCTCACGGTAAGTATCGAGAGCGCATCCGCCTTAAACTTCGCTGCTAGGGTGTACAATCCCGCGGTTTCCATTTCCACTACCAATGTGCCGAAATCCGCCCATTTTTTCCACCACTCAGGGTTGTCATCATAGAATGTATCGCTGGATAATATGCCGCCAACGCACACTTTCACCCCAAGCTTTTTGGCCGTTTCATAGGCTTTTAGGAGCAGATTAAAGCTGGCAGCTGGTGAGTAATTGATCCCCCCAAAGCGTAGATTATTGATATTTGAGTCTGTGGAAGCCGTCATCGCCAGCACAATATCCCCCACCTTTAAATCCGACTGGATTGCCCCGCAAGTCCCTACGCGAATAAGCGTCTTGACCTGGTACTCTCGGATCAGCTCATTAACATAAATAGATAAGGATGGGATTCCCATCCCGGTCCCCATCACCGAGACTCGTTTTTCTCTATATCGCCCGGTGTATCCCAGCATGCCACGGACTTGATTGAAGCATTCTGCATCTTGCAGCAGAGTTTCCGCGATAAATTTTGCCCGCAGCGGATCCCCCGGCAGCAGTATCGTTTCAGCGATTTGACCTGCCTTGGCTTCAATATGAATGCTCATGATTGTTCTCCAATAAGATTATTAATTTTGTTGATTGTAACTCAACCTTTAATGTTGCTCGATATATCGAATCGATTCTAATGATGCTAAATATATTGCCTTGTTAATTTTTAAATGGGATTTCAAGTCCTGAAAACTATTATTTTGTGTTTCATCTACTTCTTCAAATTTCCTAATCTTCATTGTCGTATGTGGTTGTTTTTTTGATCAGATTATGCTATAGTACTTCTACACATCAGATCGAAAAAGGCAAAACCGGCGAAAGCCGGCGACGCAAAGCTATGGGTCTACCGCGCAAGCCATGACCGCCAGGTTGCTGAAGGTCTGTTTTCTTATTAATGCAACAGATGAACACAAAAGAATGTTGCAGGAGGAATTTGCTAACAATGAAAGAAATACTATTCATCACAATATCACTGGCTGTGCTGTTCTCTGCCTGCCAGCCTGAGGTTGCCTTATCTAGCAGCAAGGCAGGTTCTGAAATATCCACTACAAATTGTCCTGCGGTCGCCACCCAGGCAATCGACACATCACTCGTCCAGTCAGCCGAGCAAGTTAACTCTGCGGATTCAACCCCACTATTACAGAAAAATGACCCGTCTGTTAAAGACTCAGATATTGACCTGTCTTCTATCAATCCTCTCACTGGGTTGCCCGTCGAAAACCCTGAAAATTTGTTGCTCCCACCTATACTGGTCTCGGTGACCAATTTCCCCGTCACCGCCCGACCTCAGGCCGGGCTGTCCTTCAGCTCCATCGTCTTTGAGCTTTACATCGGCGAGGGCATGACCCGTTTCCTGGCTGTCTTCTACGGGGATTATCCACGCGCTTCCCTCCCTGACCAGGGCGAATCGTTTGCCGATGACCTCACCGCCGGCATGCCACAGCCGGTAGTTGGTCCGGTTCGCTCGGGCAGACTGCCCTATGAGCACCTGCGTCAGCTCTACAACGGTTTCATTGTCATGGCCTCAGCCTACTCCAAAGTGGCTGCCCAGTTAAATGACTACGTGAACATCTTCGGTAGCGACAGCAGTGATGTCAATAGTGCTCTCATGCCGGTCGAGAAGTTAGAGGAGATTGCCCGTGCCAACCAAAAAAACTTGGGCGAAATGAACCTCAGCGGCATGCACTTCGATGCTACTGTCCCAAAGAATGGCAAGCCTGCGCTTTCCCTCTGGATTTTCTTTTCCCGCCTTAACCAGGTTTTCTGGCGTTATAACTCAGAAGATGGCTCTTATCACCGCTGGCAGGATAACGCCGACGGTGCCACCTTCATCGAGCAGACTGACCGCCTGAACGGGCAGCCCCTCACCTTTGAGAATGTCATTGTCCTCTTTGTTGACCACAAGGTGCAGGGCGCCACCCTCATTGACTTGGGTTTGCTCTATGTCAAGCGCGGTAAGGCGCTCCTCTTCCGTGATGGGTTGATGCAGGAGATCTACTGGACTACCATCAGCGAGGAGTATGAGCGCACCACCGGTCGCCTGCGCCCCATCCGCTTTATCGATGCACAGGGCAACCCAGTGGCGCTTAAGCCCGGTCAAACCTGGGTGGAGTTGATCCCCTCTTATGATGTCTACTGGGAGACGGTTAATTCCGAGAAGTACCATGTACTGGCTTCCGGTCGTAGCAAGGGCTCGGGTTATTGGGCAGTCTATTTCAAACTGGATGATTGACCGTCGTAACTCGCTTACTGTCCAATTTGTAACAATACCTGTATAACCCATTAAGAATATTAGAAACCCTCATGAAGTAGTTTGTGGAATGATCTGAGAGAGGCCAATATAGTTTCTGAATGATTAGCAGGCGCACATGCAAACAACTTGTTTCCTCATTGCTGTTTTTTCATTTCTTGTGATTCTCATCATCGTGGTTCTTATCAACCGGGAGAAGATTAAACAGGAAGCATCTCGTGGCAATAACTTACCTTCTTCTCTTGCTATGTTTGGTATGTTCTTAGTCCCGTTGGCGATTGTTGTGGAAGAAAATGTAATAAGCATTTCATTGATCAGTCTAGGTGTTATGCTCTAGGTGATTGATCTGGTACGAAATCTGAAAGAAAAAAATCCTGAACTTGGTTGTAAAGTTGAGGTCATCATGCGTTATCAAGTCCATCACTTACTTAAAATACGAGACCTCATCAGAGACTCTGCAGTACTTCCTCAATCAGCTGAAGGGCGAAATTATAACCATTGTCCCCTATGTTCGACCTATTTTTATGCTTTTTGGTGCTACCTCTAGGATGGATTTTCGGCTCATCATGGAAAAAATTGGCAAGTGACCAATTTATTAAGATTGCCCATCAAATGTGCACAAATATTTAACACAAAAAATGTGCTGACCGCTACAACCTAAAACGTTAAAAAAAGAAGGTCAACACGCACTGGTGTAGTGTCTCTATTTCATGAATTCAGTGACCCAATTTTTAGGGAGTACCGCTTCGACCCGGATATCCTCACACTCCACCTTGCACCATATACTCGTTGGGCACTTACCCGGTTCTACTACCGCGCTCGTTTGGGCGATTAGTTTGCCATCTGGCCAGCGGATGAGTTTGGCTTTTAGAATGGTGCCAATAATTTTTATCGATTGCCCACCCTCGTAAAAACACGTCTTCTGTTTATCGTCTACAACATGTTCACACAGCACGGATCCCGCAGTGTTTAAATTCGTGGTCAATTGGATGTTTTGACCACTTATCACATAAGCTTTTAATGCAGGCAAGTCATTCAGTTTGACCACTGCAAAAACCTGCCCTGAAAAGGAATCAGCTTGCACCTCCTGCGCCTGCTCGCATGCCTTCCAGGCATCATTAATTGATTTATCTTTAAATATCCCATAAAGAATACTAAAAAGGACAAGCGGCAGAATAAAAATCAATACACCGACAATCGGTGAAATCCTCCTTTTCATCGTTTCCTCCTCATGAAACCCGACTCAATTCAATTGTGCTGGGGTTACAAAATCATTCTAAGCATATATCATACCTCAACCCTGAACCAGCGCTGGATGAGTTTGTCGTTGATAAATGATAGAAACATCATACCCCAGTTTTGTTTTTCTGCTGCTCGTAGAAAAAATCAGCAAGTAACCATCAACAGCCGCTCAACTATTTTCCACCTAATCCAGAGTATAATTATTGTGCTGTAAGAATCTTTTATAAAGGATAGTGTTTTCGAGGAAAAATAGTTCGGTAGATTCACAGGGGGATTCACTTTCAGAGTGGATATTTTTCTAGGAACAGATAAAGTAGAAAGGTAGCTTTGCTTACTAATTTTCCTGAGCAAGCAAAGCACAGAAACTGCTTGGTGAAAGGATTATGCCATGACCACAGTAGATTTGGAGCTCTCCAAGGGGGACTGGATTGTGCATACCACGCACGGTCTGGGTCAGATTGTAGGTCTGGAATTCAAGGAATTGATGGGCGATAAGAGGGTTTACTATGAAGTCAGGACGCATGCCATCACCTATTGGTTGGCTGTTACGGAATCAAATTCCAGCCGCATCCGACCTGTCGCATCCACTAAGATGTTTAATAAAGCCCTGTTAATCATTGCCAGTGAACCGCAGCCTCAGGATGAAAACTTCCGTAAGCGTCTTAATGAAATTCGCGACCGAATTCAAGATGGTTCCCTGCTGTCTAAAGCAATGTTGATCAGGGATCTCAACGCCCGTAATGTACAAAAAGATATCCATATCAACGAAAAAAAAATTCTGGATACCCTGCAGCAGCAGTTCATCAATGAATGGGTGTTGGCCTGTCACATCAAACCAGAATTTGCAGCCAACGAACTGCGCAAGGCCTTGAAAAAGAGCAGCGCGAACCTCAAACCTAAAAAACCCATATTCTAAGTCTGAAAATTCACCTTGATTGGGATTATGACATCACTCTTGGCTGGGGATATGTTTCAGTAAAGGCTTTAAGTCCCAAACCTGGGCTTCAATATAAGGTGCCAGTGTTGGGAGTAGATTGGTCTGCCAGTCTTTTTCAGGATCCCCTTTCTCCTTCACAATAGCAAGAATTTCCCTCCTGGTAAATACCTTGCCGTGAAGTTCCGCAAGATAATATTCATTGGGTTTTTCATTTCCAAACCAGAACGAGATCATACTATCAGGGTAAGTGAAACTTACCTCACCTTCCTCAAAGTCGGAAAGTGGAATTTGAACCTCACAGTGTAACGCTTTGTCCGGGGAATGATTTATGAGCCACCTGGATTCTCCCAGCACGAAGTAAATCGGATAATCCAGCACCGGGCAGCCGCCCTTTGATCTGAATTCCTCCCGCACCCATTTTTCTGAACGCCTGCGATTTTGTAAATAATGGGCAGGCTCTTTAAATCTGGCTCCGAAAATAGTGTCATCATACATGCTTTTCATCAGTTCAACCGCTTCCTCATCCGCCAGCGCTGACAGGCTTTTAAAAGGGATGGTGCCTTTCCGGTAATAATGAGTGATTACAGTCGGTTGATACTTGCTCATTGCAACATCTGAATTTCTTTTTCAGCTGTCTCGATTTGCTCCAGCAACACCTGGTGTCCCCGTGCGTAAAGCTCTTTCTCCAGCATTCGAGCCACTTCCACCATGTGTCCGCTGCGCGAAGATACAATGAATCTGATTTTCATTCGCTTGCTTTCCCTGTCGGATAGTTAAGTTATCTGGATTTTATATGCAATAAGCAAAATTATTTAATCGTGTTTATTAGCATGTGTATCCGCGATATTAAATCTCAATCCCGAACCAGCGCCGGATAAGGTTGCCGATGATGAATGATAAAAATGCCACCCCTAGTGAAATCAAGGCCATTTCAAAAAAGCGCCGCTTGAAATCCAGATTCTTCGCCACCGATAAATAATAATTAAACGCAGCGATGATTAAAATCGCGTTCAAAATCGTCCACCCCAGGCTGACTAGGTAATTGCTTACAAGGAAAAAGGGTATCACCAATATGGCTACGGTGAAGATGTATGCGATTCCTGTGTAGACTGCCGATTTCACTGGATCCTGATCCCCACCCTCCGCCCGGTTGGATAAATATTCTGATGCCGCCATCGAAAAGGATGCCGAGATGCCCGTGATTAATCCCGCCAGGGCGATGATATTGGCTTTCTGGAAGGCAAAGCTGAAGCCCGCCAGTGCCCCGGTCAGTTCCACCAGTGCATCATTCAGCCCTAGCACCACCGACCCGGCGTAACGCAGGCTTTCCTCGTCCAGCATCCCCAGCAGCTCCTCTTCGTGCCTTTCCTCATCTGCATGCATTTGTCTGATTTCGGGAATCTCCTTGAGCAGCGGTTCATATGCCGCCTGGGTGCTTTCCTCCCCCAGTTCCATTAATTTCACCCCAAAGGTAATACCCAGCAGCCGTGCCATCCAGTAATAAAAGTTGGTTTTTAATTGATTAGCTGGCACTTCCTGTTGTGTGATTTTCTTCCAGATCTGGTAGTGCTTCTCCTCTTCTGCAGAGATGCGCTCCAATATCTTGCGGTTGTGCTCATCTTTGGTGATCTCCGCCAGCCGTGCATAAATGGTATGCCCGTTTCGTTCTTCCTGCTGTAGTTTAAGTAGATTATCCATCATCTCCTTAGAAATTTGTGTTTCCGGTTTCATTGGTTAACCTCAAACTGATTTTCTCCTATTTTTTCATTATCTCACAGATGGATATACTTATCCATAGTAGGACGACGATTTAGTCATTTCGCAATGATTGCTGACTGTTAGGTGATTTGAAAATTCAGCAGTTACCCCGCTAGCTTTGTCCTGCGCATCAACTGCGCGTTGACCGCTACAATGATTGTGCTCAGCGACATCAGGATTGCTCCTACCGCCGGTGAGAGCAGGATGCCCCACCTTGCCAGGGCGCCTGCCGCTAGCGGTAATGTGATTAGGTTGTAGCCGGCCGCCCACCACAGGTTCTGCACCATCTTACGGTAGTTGGCGCGGCTGAGTGTGAACACGTTGGCTACATCCAGCGGGTTGCTCTTCAACAGGATAATACCCGCCGATTCAATGGCAATGTCTGTGCCGCTTCCAATGGCAATGCCCACGTCTGCTCGGGTTAGCGCCGGGGCATCGTTCACCCCGTCTCCCACCATCGCCACTCGTTTCCCCTGTGCCTGCAGT